>Ga0182792_1000134_pt1 | contig 71182 bp, 66 predicted proteins | sample Passage237B_FD_130497 | JGI IMG/M metagenome (GOLD analysis project Ga0182792, IMG submission 130497) | Cellulose adapted compost microbial communities from Newby Island Compost Facility, Milpitas, CA, USA - Passage2 37B (version 2) (version 2) ...
ACCGCACTGTCGACCGTGCTGCTCCTGGCCAGCTATCCCAACACCCACGTCAAAGCCAGTGCGTTCTAGGCGCTGAGCGATCCGATGTATGACTACCCGCACCCTCAGACACTGCCCGTGCTCGATGCCCTGGCTGAGGCGTTTGGCATCCGCCGCATCATGTGGGGATCGGACTATTCACCCAGCCTGGAGTTCGTCAGCTTCCGTCAGACGCTCGCTTCACTGGACCGCTGGACGCGCCTGAACAATGCAGATGACAAAGCGGCGGTCATGGGCCAGACACTGATGAAGCTCATCGCCGAATCACGCATGGGTCAGACACGATGAAAACCATTGCTTCCGTCACGGTGGCGCGATCGGATTACGGCATCTATCGGCCGGTCTATCGCAGCATCATGCAGTCGCCTCACCTCAAGCTGCAGGTGATCGCTGCTGGTGCTCACTTCTCGCCACTGTATGGCCAGACGATCCGCGAACTGGAGCGCGATGGCATGCCCATCGCCGCCCGCGTTGATCTACCCATGGAAGCAGGATCCGACACGCCCGCAGGCATCACCGCCCACATCGGCCAGTCAATCGCGGAGCTTGGTCGGGTGTATGACAGGCTCAGACCTGACGTGCTGCTGGTGCTTGGCGATCGCATTGAGATGGCCGCTGCGGTGCTGGCGGCGCAGCCTTTCAATATCCCCGTGGCGCACCTGCATGGTGGGGAGGTGAGCCTTGGCGCGATTGATGATGTACTGCGCCACGCCATCACGCAGCTCAGCGCCATTCATTTCGTCTCGCATGAAGATCATGGCCGGCGCGTGAAGCAGATGGGGCAGGACCCGTCGCGCATCGTCGTCTGCGGTGCGCCCGCGCTGGACAACCTCAAACAGATGACCCTGCAGAGTCGTGATCAGATTCTGCAGCAGTACGGCCTGAAGCTGCCTGACACCTTCGCGCTGGTGGTGTTTCATCCGGTCACACGCCAGCCTGGCCAGGCCGCATCGCAGGTGGCTGCGCTGCTGAGCGCCATGAAGCGCACCGGCCTTGCGTGTGTGATCGGTTATCCCAATGCCGATGCGGAAAACCTGGCCATCATTCAGCAGATTGAAGCCTTCGTACAGGCCGATCCACGCAGCATCACATTCCGCAACGTGGGCATTGAAACTTACTTCAGCCTGATGTCGCACGCGAAGGTGATGGTGGGCAATTCCTCCAGCGGTATCATCGAAGCCGCATCACTGAAGCTGCCCGTGGTGAATGTAGGGGACCGACAGAAGGGCAGACTGCATGGCATCAACGTGTTCGACACGCCCTGCGACACCCAGGCGATCATTAACGCCATCACGCAGGCCACCAGCCCGCAGTCATTGGCCGCGATTGCATCGATGACCAATCCTTACGGCGACGGTCGGGCCTCACAGCGCATCACGACCTATCTCGAATCACTCGTGATTGATGACTCCCTGCGCATGCGACCTTTCAGGGATCTGTGAGATGCCTGCGTTATTTCAACAACAGTCGCACTCATCCGTGATGCCCACTGAAAACCCACCTCAATCCCACAGACATCACCGCGCTTCAAAAGCGCCGGGAATATGACGGATCACCGGCGGGCCTTTCGGCGCAAGTACCACTGCGATCACATCAAACCGAATCGGCCGATCGTGCAGTCGGAACCGGCGGATCGCCGCCACCGTCGCAGACTGAATCCGCCGCTGCTTCACCGGTGTCACGCGCAGCTCGGGCGGCTGGCCCTGACTGCGCTGGTCAGACGTCTTCACTTCCACCACCATCACTGTGCGTCCGTCCGGCGCCTGCGCGAGGATATCGATCTCACCGCCGGCCAGTCGAAGGTTGCGACCCAGAATCCGGCAGCCCTGCTTTTTGAGATAGGCGCACGCCGCTGCTTCACCCTTGCTGCCTGTACTTGAGGCAGGCAGCCATCGAGTGAACCATTGGGCGAGCCGGCTGATCACGTGGGTTTACCGGTTGGCGGGCTGAGTCTGAACAGGAATCGGCTGCGAGTAACGCGACATGGCAATGTCCACCAGCTTGCCTGTCATCTGATCGATGGGGTTGTAGCTCCCCTCCGACAGCAGCTTGCGGCGGAACTCCATGCCCAGCGCGTCACGCTGCTGGTCTTCAAGAATCTGACGGATCTCCAGCTGTACTTCCTCAAGCGAACGGCCCTTGGGCTGCTCAAAGGTTTCGAGCTTGATCCACCAGAAGCGTCGATCGGCTTCGATGCGCTGCGTATGCTCGCCGGCCTTGAGGGCCACCATCGCATCATTGAGCTTCTGCGCACTGAAAAGCTTGTCACCTTCGACCTTGCTGGGCCACATGCCGCCATTGCTTGAGCGATGCATGTTCATCGGCTGCCTGGCCACTTCTTCAAAGGTCTTGCCCGAAGCAAGCATCTTGTCGATGTGGTCGGCGTTGGCCGGGTCGTTGGTCATGATCACGCGCAGCGTGCGCTGAGCGGCTGGGTTGTAGCGGGCGTGATGCGTATCGTAGTAACGCTCAATGTCCTTGCGCGTCACGTTGATGCGCGGCCGCACGCGGTTCCCGATGTAACGGCCCACGAGCACCTGCTGGCGATATTCATCCACCTGCTGATCGATGCTCTTGCCCGTGGTACGCAGGCTGTACTCGTCGGCTTTGACGGCCGAGCCTTCACCCATGCGACGCAGCAGTTCTTCACGACGGGCCTTGAGCATGCTCACCAGGCCATACTGTTCCTGACGTGAAAGATCGCGCTCGGCTTCACCCAGAATCAGCGCGTTGGTCACAATCGTCTGCAGCTGGCCCACGATCAGATCCGTCGCACGCTGCTTGAAGATGCTCGGCGGAAGGGTGCGACCCAGCGCGGCCAGCTGAGCTTCAATGGGCTCGAACACAGCATTGGCATAGATCGCCCGGCCGTTCACCTGGCCGACCATGGCATCCATCGTCAGCACGGAGGGAAGTTCACCGTTGTTCACGGACGGGGTCGCCACGGGCGTCTCATTGCTGGCCACAGGCTGCGACTCCTGCTGAGCAGGGGCCGTCGACGGGGTCTGCGATGCGGGCTCCGCTTCAACCTGCCTGGGCTGGTTTGAAATGAAGTCTGCAGCAGTAACTGTACGGCGCTGGGCCTCCTTGGGGCTGGATTTACAACCCGTCACAGCCAGGGACAGAAGCGTTGAAAGCGTCGTCAGACACACAATGAGGCGCGGATGTTTCATATCAGCAGTGATATTACCCGACAGCCTCGGCCTTGGCGAAAAAGAAATGACACAGAGCCTGCGACAGGGCAGGCTCTGCGTCGGGGAAGGTGCGGGGTGAACCGCCGGAGCAGCTCAGGGATGCGTGTGCGGCCGTGGGGGGGTGTGAAGTATGGGCCTGCCCACAGGCACGGTGTCAGTAATCAATGCGGACACCAAGGCCGCTGCACCGACCACCACATGCGGAATCCACACGTAGTCAGCAAAACCAAACAGCCAGGGGGATGCCAGCAGGAACAGGCCGCCGATGGCATCAATCGCCAAGTGAGCCTTCATGGGCAGCACCCGCATCAGCCCCAGCTCATAGTCGGTGAAAATGCTGTAGACGATCATGCCGATGCCCAGGATGATGGGTACCCACATGGCCGGTCCGTTGTTGTTAAACCCAAGGACAAACGGGGCGGCGATAAGCGCCAATCCCACGATGTAGTCCATGACGCCGTGAACTGCTGTTGGTATGAATCGCATGGCTGATTTCCTTTGCGTGTTTGTGTTTCTGACTCTTCATCAAGCCTAAATCAGCTGCTGCGTCTGACGAATCAGGCATTCGATGGACGCTTCATCATCAACCGACTTACCACGCATCAGGCTAATGCTTAACGCAGGGATGACGACCGGGGCAGACCGCGCATCAAGAAAGGGTCAGCTACCCTCACCCTTCATCAAAAACCCTTCGCCACAACCGGACAAACCGGCCGGGGCGAAGGGTGGAAAGAGGGTCCTGTCATCCGGGCCGTGTGTGGCACGGGCCCGGTCAGGAGCGTCAGAACTGAAGCTGGAACTGGCCACGGATGGCCAGCTGATTATCCTGGCCGGCTGCATCGCTCAGCAGGCCCAGGCCGGCCTGGGAACTGATGGCATCCATCGCCCAGACCGCATCAAGTGTGAACTTGGCATTGTGCTTGTTGAGGTAGTAGTTGAAGCCGGCCGTGAGGAGCTTGGTTTCGTCCTCACTGTTGAATTTCATGTATTCCCCGCGAATAAAGGGCTCAAACTTGTCGGGGATAACCATGTAGCTGACCTGCAGCATGGCGCCCCACGCATCGAAGTTCGCAGCGCCATCATCACCATCGACGTTGTAGCCCGAGACTGCGCCAAACACCCCCAGGCCCTTGTTCTGGATCATCACGTCTGCGGTGTAGCCGACTTCATAGTTGTAGCCGTTGGTGTGGCCGGTGTCGGACTTGTCGTAGTACACCGCAGCACCAATAAAAGCAGCGAAGTCATCTCCCTTCCATGAACTGGTATCTGCCTGCTGGCTCCACTTGCCTGCGAGCCTGTAATCCACACGGGCCGCTGCGCCGAAATCAGTATCGTCATTGTGGAAGTCCTTGGCGGCCGATGTTTCTCCCTGACGGAAACCATCATTGAGCATCCCACTGATGCGCAGGCTGTCGGTCGGGTTCCAGACCAGGCCCACGCCTTCGGTGAACCCTGCAGTGAACACTTCGTTGAAATAGGAGCGCTCCACCGCCAGCTGCCTGCTTGAGCTGGTGAGTTCTTCGCGCATGAAGGGTGACTTGTATCGGCCGGCCTCGAAGGTGAGCTTGTCGCTGATCTTGTAGGTGAGCTTCACTTCTTCCAGAGCGGCTGCGCCTGTGTTGCGGTCGTAGGCGGTGACGACCGCAAAACCGATGCGCGGGTCACCGATGTGGCCCGTCGCACGCAGTTTGGTGCGACGCAGCTGGAAGCCGCTTTCAACATCATCACCGCCTGAGTCATTGCGAAGACTGGCGAGATAGCGAAACTGAATCTGCCCGCTCAGGTTCAAGCGGAACTTCCCATCTTCCGACGCCAGAAAGAAGCCCTTGTTGTAGCCGGCGGTAATGCCACCTTCCGCCAGGCTGGCGCGGGTATCGGCATCGGCAAGTACTTCGCGCACAAGAGCTTTGACTTCTTCGGCGCGCCGCTCGTTGAGCCAGCTGGTGTTCTCTGCTGACCGCATCGAAGCTACCTGCTGCTGCAGTTGGGTATTGGCCTGGCGAAGCTGCGCCAGTTCCTGCCTGATCTGTTCCACATTCGCATCGGCCAACACTGCAGTACTCAGACCGCAGATCAAACCCGCTGCGAGCGCAGCCTGCTTACCATTGAAACGCATTGCATTATTCTCCTGTAGAGGTTGGTCAATCCACACAGGAGACGAAAGTAAGCAGGTGATGTTTTGATCAGATCAGCGCCTGGTAAAACTTTCACGAGTGATTCGTGAAGATGGCGCAAAGAGAATGACTGCAGCAGAAATAAAACTGCATGCGATGCGCATAAAAAAAGCAGGCCACCGGTGTTAACCAGTGACCTGCTTTTGGGCTGACTTTGACGAATGCGTGTTCCCTCTGACCGCGTTTCTCCCCTCATACACAAACGTCAGCCGTCATCCCAGAAGCCCCCTCCCTCAACAGTTCCTTCTCCCTTACTGTCAGGATGTTAAGGCCTGCAGACATGAAACTGCATCAGGGAATGTCTGAATGAACCTGCTGATTCACCCGTGGTTTTCCCGATGTTTTCTCAGGGAAGGTCCGAAAATCAGCCAATTTCTCGGTTATAGTGACCCACCATGTACGTGTACGCAGGCATTGATGAAGCGGGCTACGGCCCATTGCTCGGACCGCTGCTGGTGGGCCGTTGCGTGATGGCTATTCCAGACCTTGATGCCACCGCCAAGCCGCCGGATCTGTGGGACATGCTTTCCAAAGCGGTGTGTCGCACACTCACGGGCAGGCAGGGGCGCATCGCCGTCAATGACTCGAAGAAGATTCACACGCCATCGTCAGGCATCGCACACATTGAGCGAGGCGTGCTTGCCTTCGCCGCGCTGGCGGGTCATCAGCCTGCAACACTGGACCAGTGGCTCACCTGCGCAGGCGAGAAGCGTCATGTGGAAGATGCCTCGCTGCCTCGCTGGTATCAGCCCTGCGACGATCATCCCTGGAACCCACTGCCTCACGCGCTCGATGCTGGTGAGCTGGCCGTGTGTCGCGGCTCACTGCGCACGTGTGCGCAGAAGGCCGGCGTCCAGGTGCTCGACATGAGCGCCGCAGTGGTGTTTGAAGATCAGTTCAACCAGATGGTGTCGGTCACGCGCTCCAAAGCAGCGACGAGCTTCACCTTCGTCGCACGTCATCTGCGCGCCATCTGGGATCAGCATGGCAGACACCATCCGCATGTGGCGGTCGACAGGCAGTCAGGTCGCAGCCACTATCGCGAACTGCTGGCCACCAGCTTCCCCGAAGCGTTCATCACCATCCTGGCGGAAACCGAAACCGCAAGCGCGTATCTGCTGGAAGATGCAGACACAGGCCGATCGATGAATGTGGCGTTTCTGGTGGAAGGCGAACAGCGTCATATGCCCGTGGCACTGGCAAGCATGATCAGCAAGTACACCCGCGAAATGCTCATGGTGCGATTCAACCAGTTCTTCAACCGTCACTGGCCCGAGCTTAAACCCACCGCAGGTTATGCCACCGACGGCCGACGATTTATCAATGAGATCGCCCCGCGCCTCCATGAAATCGGGCTGACGCAGATGGAACTCTGCCGCATTGCGTAAGACACAAAGCAGAGCGAAGCAGGCATCATCAAATAGATCAGAAGTAAATCAGATCGCCGGCGAAGATTCCCCAGCGGGAACATCAGGAATCGGCTCGGCGAGCGTGGCGATTCTGTCGCGGGGAACGAACCGCAGGGCTTCCGAGTTCATGCAGTAGCGCAGCCCCGTCGGACGAGGACCATCTTCAAACACGTGACCCAGATGACCATCGCAGCGCGCACAGCGCGTCTCGGTGCGGATCATGCCATAACTGCGGTCGATGATCTCGGTGATGTTTTCCTTCGCTACCGGCTTGTAGAAGCTGGGCCAGCCTGTGCCCGAGTCGAACTTGGTGACCGTTTCAAACAGAGGCAAGCTGCAGCCGGCGCACACATACAACCCATCATCCTTGTTGTTGAGCAGCCCGCCGCAGAAGGGGGCTTCGGTTCCATGCGAGCGCAGAATCTTGAACTGTTCTGGCGTCAGCCGCTGTTTCCATTCTTCGGGAGTGAGAATGAGTTTGGGCAGTTCAACCGGTTCGGACAGCTGCCCCTGTTCATTAATGACGCGCAAAAGTGCCATGGTGGAGTGTCCTTCGTGAGGTGTTGAAGTCGCGCTGCGGGACTCTGTCTGTGATTGTGAGACATTCGAGCCACAGCCCATCAGGGCCAGCATCAACCCGGTCACCAGACAGCCGGCGAGGAAGGATTCACGTCGTCGCATGGTTAAGCTCCCGCAGCAGGGACATCCTCATTATAGGCGCAGGGGCAGGAGGTATGGGTTTAATGTTGTTGCTCTTCCACGGGAAGTGAGCCATCACCAGCAAGTAGCGGCCCCCTTAATGCAACAGGCCCGGACTCTGCGAAGTCCAGGCCTGCATGAAATCGCGTAGATGGCGAAGGCTTACTCGTCGATACCCAGATCGGACTTGGTGAACAGCGACTCGAACTTGAAGCCCGCGCCTTCGATGTTTTCGCGGGCACCTTCCTGACGGTCGATGACGGCCACGATCTTCACCACCTTGGCACCAGTGGATTCGATCACCTTCGCCGCTTCGAGCACCTGGCCGCCGGTGGTGGCGATGTCTTCGACGATCAGCACGCGGTCGCCAGCTTCAAGCTTGCCTTCGAGCTGCTTGGCCGTGCCGTAGTCCTTCTTCTGGTTACGAATGAGCACCGTGGGCAGGCCCGAGGCGATGGACGCCGCGGTCACCAGCGGAATGCCGCCGAGCTCAGCGCCGGCCAGGCGGTTGACCTCAGGAGTCACCGTGGCGGCGAACTTGTAGCCCAGGGCCTGAAGAATGTCGGCCTGGGTTTCGAACAGGTACTTGTCGAGATAGTACTTGCTCTTGCGACCCGAGCGCAGGGTGAATTCACCCCGCAGAAGGGCAGCGGCTTTGATGCGTTCAATCAACTGAGCGTCGGTAAGCAGGTTCTGTGTCATGGCGGAAAGTATAAGAAAAACAAGTGAAAAGTGCATGTCGGGTCACGCTACCGCTACATCATCAAGATTGCAGTATCGATTGACCCGCTGCTGTGACATGGCTGATTCCCGGGAGGGTCAATAGGCGAAATATCGTTGAAAGGAATGCCACAGCCCTCTTACCCAACTGTAAATCAGCCAGCAGTGGATGAGGATGACGATCAGGCCGGCCAGTAACCATCCCAGATGATCGGCGCGGCGGACCACGCGCCACGCAAAAACCACACTCAGGCCGATCAGCAGTGCCCCGGGGAAATAAAACAAAATGACTTCGATGTCAGCCATGACACGCAGACGCGTGCTCAGCAGCGCAGTGGTGATCGCCCAGGCGATCAGCGGGGTGATCACCAGGGAGTCTTTCTCCAGTCGATCGTTTTCACGCCAGCGCTGGTAGGGCGTGCGGCGGTCATCGGGATCAAACGCCTGCCCGCACTCGGGACAGCGATTCTCCTTCAGGCCTGTCAGGTCGTACTGGCAATGCAGACAGTAGAGATGGTCCCCGACACTGTTCATGTGGGCGATGTCCTTCAAGGAAAGGAGGAACGTATCGCAGGCCTGATGGTAGTACGCAGGGGAGAGGAGGGCGGTTCGGGAGTTGATGTGAGAGGATTGGGTGAAGGGAAGAAGGCCCAGCCATGCAATGGCTGGGCTTTGAGGGGGGACTTCAGGGTTAAGGGAATTTCACGGGAGAGATGTGTCAGTGGTCACTTCAGATAGGGAGCAAGGGTCCACCCAAAGCCCAGCCGTTGCACGGCTGGGTCTTCCCTCCTCCAAACCATCAAAACCCACTCCCTCATCCCCCCAGACAATACCTCTTGAACAGGAACTCAAACCGATCAAACCACACCCACAGGCTCAGCAGATTGATCATGCAGCCCATCACCCCCAGCAGGATCAGGCTTCGTCGGCCGGTGTGCAGTATCAGGCGCAGTGAATAGACCATCGCCAGCCCCAGAAGCAGAGCCAGAGGCAGCACGCGGGTGAGGATGTCGGCTTCAGACCAGTGAATCATGCGGATCTGAACCACCAGATACGTCGCCGGCAGAGCCGCCAGGGAAAGCAGAGGCGATATGATGGTTTCCAGCAGAAAGGGACGAAATGGCCTGGCCAGCGTCGATTTTCTCACCGCCGGATCAAAGCGTACCCCGCATTCTGGACAGGAATTTGATGTCAATCCGAACAGGTCAAAAAGACACTGTCGACAATAGCGATGAGCCTGAAAAGCGGACATTGTTGGACTCCCCGGAGAGCGAGCCCCACCCCCCGGTGTGGCCCAGAAACCTTATTTATGACACTAAATAAGGTTCAAGTCAACCCGGTTTTTCCGTCCAGGCGGTTTTGCGATACCTTGTGACCGATGCTTCCGATTCATGAAATCCGTCAGTCGATGATTCAGGCGCTGCAAGAGGGCAATCGCCTCGTGCTGGCTGCGCCCACCGGGTCGGGTAAGACCACGCAGACGCCGCAGTTCATCGTCAATGACCTGAAGCCCGCCGGCCGGGTGATCGTGCTCCAGCCCAGGCGAATCGCCGCCAGGCTCATGGCCCGTCGTGTGGCGCAGGAGATGAACTCGCCCCTAGGCGAGCTGGTGGGGTTCCAGACCCGACATGAATCCAGGATCAGCGATCGCAACGTCATCCGCTTCATGACCGAAGGGCTGCTGCTTCGACTGCTGCAATCCCAGCCCACGCTGCCTGGCGTGAGCGTGGTGATGCTCGACGAGTTTCATGAGCGCAACATCGCCGGTGATGCTGCCCTGGCCATGCTCTGCAGACTGCAGGAGCGCCATCGGCCTGACTTGAAGATTGTTGTGATGTCGGCCACGCTCGATATCCAGGCCATAGCCGGATACCTGAAATGTCCCGCCATCGAAGCCGCGGGTCGCAGTTACCCCGTCGATATCAGCTACATCAGCAGGCCGGCCACCGTTCGCAGCAGCCAGCCCACCCAGCTGCCTATCTGGGAACAGGCCGCGCAGGCTCTGGACAACTTGCTGTCGCGCGAACCTGAGGGCGATGTGCTGATCTTCATGCCCGGCGTGTATGAGATCCGCCGCACCATTGAAGCCTGCCAGCGTCGCTGCAGCCCCAGTTCGCATGGTCGACTCGCGTTCCTGCCTCTCTACAGCGAACTGCCTGCCCCGCAGCAGGAAGCCGCTGTCACCCCGGCCGAACGAGGCGTGCGCAAGGTGATCGTCTCCACCAACGTCGCGGAAACCTCGCTGACCATTGAAGGCGTGCGCCATGTGATCGACGCCGGGCTGGCCCGCATCAATCGCTACGACCCTCGTAGGGGCGTGAACACGCTGTGGGTGGAGCCCATCAGTCAGGCTTCCGCCCAGCAGCGCGCCGGCCGCGCAGGTAGAACCGCGCCGGGAACGTGCGTGCGCCTGTGGACCGAGTTCGAAAACAAAGGCCGGCCGGCCCAGAGCACGCCCGAAATTAAACGTCTTGATCTGGCCGAGGCCATCCTCTGGCTCAAGTCGCTGGGCGTGCATGACATCGCCGGCTTCGGCTGGCTGGAACCGCCTGAACCCCAGGCCGTCATCCAGGCGATCCAGACACTTGAACAACTTGGCGCGCTCGATGAGCAGGGCCATCTCACCACCCACGGGCAGGCGATGGCCAGGCTGCCCGTCCACCCGCGCTGGGCCAGACTGCTTGTGGAAGCCGCATCGCGCCACTGCCTGCAGACCGCGGTCACCTGGGCGGCCATCGCATCCGAGCGTGATCTGATGGAGCGCGATGCCCGCGCCAGACTGGGCAAGCAGAGCGACAAGCCCCTCAAGAGCGATATGGAACTGGCCCAGCAGGCCTTCGACGCCGCGAGGGCAGCCAGCTTCGACCCCGGCCGATGCGCCGCATTGGGTGTGAACGCCATCGCCGCCAGGCAGGTCGATGCCACCCGTCAGCAGCTGCTCGATGCCGCCATCCGCGCCGGGCTCAGTGACAAGACCGACCCCAAAGCCGGCGTCGATGATCTCATCCAGTCGCTGCTGGTGGCGTTCCCCGATCACCTGGCCATGCGTCGCGGTGAAGGCAGACTCTGCGCCATGGCCGGCGGACTGCGCAAAGCCTGTGAACTCTCGACCGACTCGGGCATTGATCCGCATGGCCTGCTGCTGGCGCTGGATATCCGCGAAACCGGCGCAGGTGGCGGTGTTAAAACGGTGCTGTCCAACCTGAGCATCGTCGAGCCTCAGTGGCTCAAAGCCATGTACCCGCATCGCGTGGTGGAAGAAACCATCGTCGCCTGGAACCGCGTCAAGCAGGTGGTGGAAGAAGTGGAGCAGCAGCGGTTCGATGATCTGGTGTTCGATCAGATCGCCCGCCCGACGCCCGACCCCGCGCAGGCCTCGGCCATTCTCGCCCAGAAAGTCCAGGAAGGGGAGCTCAAGCTCAACCAGTGGAACGAGCAGGTCGAGCAGTGGATTGCCCGCACCCGCAGCGTGGCCAGATGGTTCCCCGACAAGAAGCTCATCACCTACGATGCGGACGATCTGGCGGTGATCTATCAGGAGATATGCGACGGTGCCAGCCGTTATACCCAGATCGCAGATCGCCCCTGTCTGACGATCGTACGAAGTGCTCTGGACTGGCAGGATCAGCAGTTCGTGGAGCAGATGGCCCCGGAGCGCATTCAACTGCCAGGCGGATGGCGTATGCCCCTGACCTACGCCGACGATGGCTCAGCCCCCAAAGGCAGGGGCAAGATTCAGGACTTTTACGACGTCACCACTACCCCGACCGTAGCAGGGGGAAGGGTAGCAGTGCTGTTGGAAATCCTGGGACCGAACTATCGGCCAGTCCAGGTCACGCAGGACCTGGCAGGCTTCTGGAAGACGCTCTACCCCGAACTCAAGAAAGAGCTCAAGCGCCGCTATCCCCGCCATGCCTGGCGATGATCGGTGTTCACTACCATCCCTGCGTTTGCATGAAAAACAACGGATGTGTTGTCTTCATGCAACATCCCGCATGATCCATCCTGGATTAGCGAGGCTCCCGCATACGCCATAAGATCATGCAAGAATGCAGGTTAAAGTTTTTACAAAACGTCTGACAGGCGCTGGCATCGGCATTGCAAAATAACAGACATAAGTCGCCCGGAACTGTCCACATCAATCAGACAGCGCCGGACAGGGAGAGACGCCGATCCCGGCCTGGAAAACCGGGATCAATCATCCGAAGCGAAGGCCTGCTCAAGCATTGTCTGACAGGCCCAAAGCAGCAGGTCGCACGACCTGTGCAACGGGTGATGCAATCGGACGATGAGATGGTATCATCGTCCAGCATGAACACTGTTCAGGCCGTGGTAACTTTGCCACGGCCCAGCAGGTTCCATGAAATGGGTTGGGGCATGGTTGGTGGGATTCATCTTGAAATCAACTTAGCCTCCATTAACCCTGAACACTGTTCGCGGATGGTTTGACTTGTCCGCAGCAGCCTGACGTCGGGACGCGATGATGTCCTGACAGGTAGGAAATGAAGGCTGTTATCCAATTTTACCCCTGATCGAGTGCGGCCCGGAGCATCCCCTGCCCGGGTCGTGCTTTTTTGAGGGGGGAGTGAGAATGAGGGATTGGGTCAGGGAATGATCCAGGACCCAGCCGTGCAACGGCTGGGCTTTGAGACGTATGCGTTGTCAATCACAGATCAGAGCATCAGACTGCTCTGCGGGGACACCCCCCCAAAGCCCAGCCATTGCATGGCTGGGCCCGACGCCTATCCAACCTTCGAACGTGCCTTGAATCACGCGAATCGCGCCGAAGCAATCGGCGTGGGCTCGTAAAGAGGAACCTGCTGCAGTTCCGGAACGGGCATCTGGCGGAAGGCCGCTTCACGCAAAGCCAGGTCACGGACATAAGCCACCGTGCACAGGCCCACAGCCCCGATCACGAAGCCGTGCTCCACTGTTTCCATCCCGATGAACATGCTGCAGATCGCAAAGCCGGCAATGGAGATGCACACCATCTGCCCGAAGTGGCGAGGCCAGCCCAGCTGCTTGGCCGCAGCGGAAATCGACAGCAGGAACGCCTGCCAGGCCGCGCCGAAGTAGAAGAGCATCAGCCCGAACATGCCCGCAAAGCCGTAGTCGGCCCCGGTCTGCAGGTAGAGATTGTGAATACTCTTACCACGCGCCAGACCATACTGATTGGCAATGAGGTTGAAGTTACGCGGCCCGACCCCCATGGGGTTGTCCAGCATACACCTCCAGCCGGCTGCCCAGGTGACATATCGACTGGCGGCAGATTCGTCACGCTCTTCCGGGCTGGCGAAGATCGTCCAGAACTCTTCACGCACTTCCGCACCGGCCAGCGCCAGGGTGATCATCACCGCCACCACGCCCAGCAGCAGCGTCAGTCCCTTGTTAGGCAGCGCGATAAGAATGGCCACGAACGTCATCAGCCCCACGATAATCAGCCCCAGCTGCGCACCGCGGGAGAAGGAGAAGAGCACCACGTGAATCAGACACAGGGTGAAGAAGAAACACAGCCCCCTGACCAGCCAGTTGCGGGCATGCAGGCCCATGAACAGCGTCAAGGGCACACCCATGACCATGATCATGCCCGCGCCGTTGTTGTCGATGCCACCCCAGCCCATGAACAGCAGGAAGGGCGGGTATTCCAGATAACGTTCGTTGAGGCTGTAGGCCAGATACCCGAAGCTCAGCGTGATTACCCATGCGAAAATCTGAATCGTTCTGGCGGTGGTAAACAAGGTCAGCGCCAGCAGCACAATGAAGCCGGATTTGATCTGCGGCTCGTAGAACTTCCAGGCGACATCGCGGTTCTCGGCGATGAAGAAGGTCCCGACTGCCCCGGCCAGAAGATAGACCAGCAGCCCGAGCATCGGCCATTTGACGTACTTGATCTTGGACCAGTCCCCCATCCCGTTTATCAACCAGCCGATGATGGTTGCCACCGCCACCATGAGCAGATAGCGCCCGCCTGATTCACCGACCGACCAGAACCACAGGTGAGCCGGTCGCAGCACGGCGAAGCAGTAATAGACCATCAGCCCAACCACCGGGTTGAGCCAGCCATATCCGACCCCATAGGCCGTCATCGCAAGGGTGAAGATGTAACCAAGCATGCGTGAATCTCAATCGCTCAATCAGAGCCTCATCTGACTGACTGGTTCATTATCGGCCGGTTTCCAGCTCCTCTGAGAAGAATCTTTCGTTTACTGCCTTCATGCAGCCGGTGCTCACTCGCAACTCCGCGTCACAAGGTTTACCTTCTGGGCCGCCTGCTGTCCTTAAGTGGATGCCTGAGTCGCGGTTTCCGGGCTGGGCCATCGGCCGATCAGGCTCCGCAGCACACACCCCGCAAAGGTCCGCACCATGCGCACATCCGTGGGGGTGTACTTGAGCCCCTTGATGTACTCGCGCATCGCCTGCTTTGGCAGACCCGCCGCCCAGCATATGGCATAGCCACGCTTCCAGAAGTATTCATTGGCCAGTCGCTCGTTGAGGGCACGGCGCTCAACTGCGGTGAGTTTCACCTGCTGGCCCAGCTCCTCATACCCACGCGCTGCAGCAGCAGTCACGCGCAGCTTCTTCTCCACCGAGGCTCCGATGGCCGCGGTAGAAGAGTTGTTCTGATGAAAGCGGTAGATCAGGTGCACATCGTCGAAGTAGCCAAGCTTGAAGCCTCGCTTCATCGCACGGATGGGGTAAAGCTCATCTTCCCCTTCATTGCGATAGCCATCGACAAACGGATGGCCTTCAAACACCTTGGCGCGGATCACCGAGGTCTGAAGCAGGCAGCAGAGGTTGGAAGAAATCTGACATGCCACCACACCCGGATCATCGAAGATCGCCAGCTTGCCATCGCGCTTCGCATTGAGCGACAGGAAGGGATGCCTGCGGTTGTATTCATGGAAGCCGCGCTCCACGACGGTCTTGCCCGTAGCCAGATCTACCTTGGTGCTGTCGGCGTACACCCAGTCCAGGTCGGCATGCTTGCGCAGCGCTTCAACGCCATCCTTGAGATGGTGAGGCAGCCATAAGTCGTCGCTGTCATAGAACGCAACAAACTCGCCGCGAGCTTTGCTCAGCCCAGTGTTGCGCGCGGCATACGGGCCCGCGTTGTCCTGGTAGTGGTATGACACCGCCTGGGTGATGCCCAGCTCCTTCACCAGCGCGTCGAGTGTTTCGCGCGTGTTGTCCTTGGAGCCATCATCCACCAGGACCAGTTCCCAGTTTGTCCAGGTCTGGCTCTGAATGGCCTGCAGTGCTTCGCGCAGGAAGGTGGCGCGGTTATAGCAGGGCATGATGATGCTGCAGAGATCAGGTATCCGGTCTGACGCGTTCATGTCGGCCGTCCAATCAGGTTCCAGTAGATTGCCATTGCGGAGCTTTACCCAGCAGTCGCTTGATGCAGAAGCCAAGGTAGCTGCGACGCAGCCGCCAGTTGGTTGGATCCAGCGCCAGGGCCTGCTTCATCGACGCCAGCGCCTGCCTGGCAAGGCCATGCGTCCACTGCAGGTGATAGCCCAGCTTCCAGTAAAGTTCTTCCACGTATCGGTTCTGAAGCGCGCGGCGCTGATCGGCGGTCAATTCGGGCAGATCAATCAGATCGCGAATGACCGCCGCGTATGCCTGCTGCTTCGAAATGCGTTTTTCCAGATCAATGCGATCACCCGCTGCGGTGGATGTCTGATCATCATGCACGCGATAGAGCACGTGGATGTTGTCCAGATAACCCTGCATCTGACCGGTTGCAAGGTAGTGAATCGCCAGCGCAAAATCCTCGCCGATGCGGGCATCGGGGAATCGGCAGCGATCGAACACTTCCCGGCGGAACATTGAAGCCTGCAGTCCACCAAACTGGTTGTCGCTGACGGTGCGCACCAGGGCGCGTGGATCGGTGATGATCTTGAGCTTGCCCCGCGTCTCACACTGGAGCGACAGGAAGGGGCGCGGCCGACCGTCGGGACGGAAGGAATCTTCCTTGATGATGCGCCCCGTGTGCATGTCAAGATGTCGCCCGGCGCCAAAGACCCAGTTCACTTCCGAGTTGGCTTCGAGCGCAGCATGCAGATCAGCCAGATGGTGAGGCAGCCAGAGGTCGTCGCTGTCGAAGAACGCCACGTAAGGCAGCTTCGCTTCATCGAGCCCGCGATTGCGCGCAGCAGACACGCCACGATTCGTCTGATACACGTATCGCACCTGGCCCGGCCGCTGCGCAGCGAAGGCTTCGACAAGCTGGCGCGTGTCATCCGTGCTGCCATCGTCAATGACGATCAACTCCCACGGCGTGAAAGTCTGCTGGCAGATCGCCTCAAACGCCTCGGATAGAAACCGCTGGCGGTTGTAGGTGGGCAGGATGATGCTGACCTGTGCCATGATCGATCAAAGCCCTTCAAAGTTACTGCGCGCCATCTCAAGCACGTGAGGCAGCTTCGCCTGAACCTGCGCAGCCAGTTCATCGCTCATCTGAATCCGGCGACGGAACAGTTCCGTCAGTGCATCGGCGTCGTCAGGCAGCGTGTCACGACGGACAAGCCCGCTTTCCGACAATCCGAAGTGGCCAAACTGGCCTTCAAACTTGCCCTGGTACGGGAAGCCCGTCACCGCGCGCCCCATGCCCAGCGTGGCGATGCCCAGATGCAATCTGCAGGTGAACACCTGCAGACACTGCCCGGCGATGCACTTGAGGTGCGACGCAGGCGGCATGGGCAGGGTGATGCGGCTGATGCCTGGATGCGCGGCTTCAATCATCTCATGCAGCTCGCGCAGATATTCCACGCCACCCTGGTCATCATGCACAATGCAGATGAAGCGAAGATTCATTTCCTGCGCCAGTCGGCCACAGACCTGAACCATGTTGCGGAACAGATGTTCCTTTGACTGGCCCTTGCCCATCACGCCTTCGGTGAAGTTCAGGCCGATGAGCCTGGCCTGATGCTCACGGATGAAATCACGCAGCGATGCATCTTCCAGTTCATCCACCGTCACAGGCTGAAGCAGAAACGCCAGGTCGCCTACCAGATTCACGTTGGGAACCTGCTTCTTCTGCAGACGCGCCTGCGTGACGGCGTCACGCGCAAAGAGTTTCACACCAGCCTGTGAGGCAATGGTGAATCGCTTGAACAGATCGTCAGAAGAGGTGTCATTCACAGAAAAGCCGATGATGCGCGCCGAGCGTACAGCTTTGGCGGCCAGCACCATCGCCAGCAGTGAGCCCTGACTGCGCGCGGGGCTGTAACCTTCGTCGAGCACATCACAGCCTACCAGCACCGCGTCGCGCTTGCCCAGCAGATAGAGCACAAAAGCAATCTGCTCGCGGAAGCATTGCGGGCTTTCAAACACCGACTTGTACTGCGCAACAATGCGCAGCGTCTGATCGGGCTTGATGGATTCAATGGGGTGATAGCTGGTCTGAACCAGATCAATCTGTGAATAGTTGAACTTGAGCAGCGAATCCACCACGGCGCGCAGCAGCGCCTGATCGCCACGATTGCCTTCGGGCACAGGCGGGCAGAACAGCGCCATCTTCCGGCCGCGCCCCAACACAAGATTAAGCAGGCCCACAACGTGAGCCAGCAGCGTCAGGACAGTCAGTCGGAATGAGGAAAGTTTGAACGGTGACACAATATTCTCACTAACTTTCACAACGGGCTGCTCAGCCCAGGACCTTGCGTTTGAGTTTGACCACGACAGACTTCGCCAGCCCGGGCAGATTTCGCGCCTGCCAGTGAGCCTTCACGAAATAGGGATCGCTCCAGACGTAGCGCTTGCGAATCATCTCCCGCAGCAGCGATTCATCCATCGTCTGGTTGTCCTTGAGGGACTGCATCAGCTCTTCGACGATGTAGGCATTGAGCTTCGATCGCCCCAGCGCGTAGAGATGGACAATGGCTGCATCGCTGGTGTCAGGACACTTGATGCCATCGACCAGCAGGTTGTAGCGATCGGGAATGATGGTGATGCGCGGCTTCACTTCCACCACCGCACTGTTGAATGAAGGCTGATCGTCACTCTTGCCCACCGCAGTGGTCTGCTGCCAGCGCTGATACCACTCGGCCGCGAAGCGATGGGCCTGCGGCGTATCACGGAACAAAAGCACACCGCTGTTGTAGTAACGAGGCTTATCCCACGTCCAGCCCAGCTGTTTGTAGACATCCGTCACCCAGCCAGCGAGCTGATACTTCTCAGGCGGATCGTTGCGGTCCAGCGCCGCAGCGATATCGCAGTCGTACGTGAAAATCTCATCCAGCGGCGCAACGGGAATAGCATCGACGTCGATCTGAACGTAGTCGCCCTGGATAAACTCGCGCGAGCGCGTCTTAAGAATGCGGCTGCGCAGCTTGGCATCCTGCTGACCGGTGGGGATGGTCACCAGATGATCGACCACATCAAGAATCTTCGCTTTGCGATTCTGCAGGGCCTCGGCTGACAGCTCATCGACCACTGCGGAGATGGTGATCTTCGGATGCACCATGCGCGCAGCGACCGCCGAGATGTACGCCAGGCGGGCGTACGAGTCATCTCCATTGCTGGTCAGGGCATAACAAAGGTGCATCGTGTTCTTTCTCCTGCGGACACACGTCCGACAACATCACTCACGGGCTGGAACGAAATCCGCCTCGCAGGCGCTTCCATCCCTTGTGCCAGTAGTAGTCCAGACGCCGCCGCTTCTCGCGCATCTTCATGCGCCATGGCGACAGACTCACTTCAATCGACTGTCGCAGCGCATTGGCGATGGCCGCATCTTCCGGCCGCTGTTCGAGACGCTCGAGAATCTGGCGATAAAGCAGCCGCTGAAAATCTGAGGGGATGTTCACATGCTCCGCTGTCGCCACAAGATTCGTGGTGGTGGCGGGATGGAACGCCTCACGTGCATATTCCAGCAGACCCACCGCGTGAAGTGCCAGAATGGTGCGCTTGCATTTATCGCACCAGCCACAATTCACCGGGTTGATCACCTTGCGCTGCCCGCAGACCTTCAGGTACTTGAGCAGTTCCTTCCAGGAATGCATGGCTTCAAGCTTCATCATGCGTGTGGCGTAGGAACCGATGTTGACCAGCTCCACGGCTGAGCTCGACCAGAGATGATCGTACGCCGGGCTGGAACCATCGTGCGTAGTGTCCATGTAGCCCATGCCTGAAGCGATGTAGGCTCGTTCAATGCCCAGGCTCAGCGCGTTGGCCGCAGCCATCATGCACGAGACATAACCGAACTCGGCCCAGCCACGGTGGCGGTTTGATTCCGGGTAAAGCACCTGCTTGAGGTTGGTGCGCATGGGAATGACTTCCCAGCCTGTTTTCTCTGCGACGTGATTGGCCGCGTTGAGAATCTGCCCGAAGAGCTCATTCTCATCGAGCATCGTATCGAAGCCCTGAATGGCGATGAGGTAGCCTTTGCTCCCAGCAGCAGGAACCAGCAGCGGATCCTGCGAGACCGTCATCGCGGCGTGAAAGGCATCGACACCGGCGCTGAAGAACACACCTCGGCCGCGCGGCTGCGAAGCTTCAGGCGTGCGCACCAGCGACTGTCCATAGACAATCTCAATGCGATTAAGCTTTTTGGGATACAGGCTGAAATAGGCCCGCTGAATTTCTTCCAGGCCGTACTGCGTGCGCGGATCAATCTGATGATGCGTGTGCACCTGGCCCACATTCTGCTGCATGCCGTAAACCATGCACGCCGGCAGAAAGATATGGGCATTGAGGTTGACCATCCCCGCGAACTTCTCAGGGAAGGCGACGAAAATTGTCTGGCCCTGATCGGAAGCAGGATCGCCCCTGACGATACGGGATTCAACATGCACCCAGCCATCGCGGATGGTCTGGGTAGCAGGCATCAGATGCAATCCCGTTTGAGCCGTCATGGCAGCAGCACTCCCGAACCTCGTTACAGAGGCAGCGTCCATTGATGGGGCGGAACAACCGGAGCGTGACGAATGGGCTGGCGAACCAGTCGGCCGCGCACCGTGCCACCGACCACCGTCAGCAGTGATGCAGCTTTGATGGAGTCATGCTGATGATTGTTCTGCGACCACAGCTCACAGTCGATGCGATACTGGCCAGACGCCAGCGGGAAGTCATCAACCACGCACACCAGCTTGTTGCCCAGCGAAGGATCAACGCGGTCGTCATCACCTTCGGGGTTGTTGCGCAGGCCGATGATGCGCTGACCATGATTGTCGGCGAGCATCAGCAGACAGTTCATCTCCGCTACTGGACGGTCGACCGTCACTTCAAAGCGAACACGTTCACCCGTAGCCACCGTATTCGGCGGCTTACCTGATTCAGTCGTGACCTGAATGGCCACTACGCGCACCTTGCCATCGCCTTCGCGATCGGTGCGTTCGCTCAGTTCGCCCTTGGCCTTTTCGTTCATCAGTTCGAGATAAGCTGCCACCGCTTCATTGGCAGTGCAGACGCTGTGCACGCGACCATGATCAAGCACCAGGCCGCGAGTGCACATGCTGCTGACCGCGCCCATGTTGTGGCTGACGAACAGGACGGTTCGGCCCTGCGTGGCGACATCCTTCATCTTGCCCATGCACTTGTTCTGGAACTTCATGTCGCCCACGGCGAGCACTTCGTCGACGATCAGGATTTCAGGCTGCAGATGCGCGGCGACCGAAAACGCCAGACGCACATACATGCCCGACGAGTAGCGCTTCACAGGCGTATCAAGGAAGTCTTCGAGTTCGGAGAAGGCAACGATCTCATCGAATTTCGATTTGATCTCCTGGAACGTCATGCCCAGGATGGCGCCGTTGAGGAAAATGTTCTCGCGGCCGGTGAGTTCAGGATGGAAGCCCGTGCCCACTTCAAGCAGCGAACCCAGACGGCCCCAGATGTCGACGCGGCCGGTGGTGGGGTCGGTGATGCGCGACAGGATCTTGAGCAGCGTGCTCTTACCCGCGCCGTTGTGGCCGACGATGCCAACCACGTCGCCTTTCTTGACCTCGAAGCTCACATTATCGAGCGCCCAGAATTCACGCTTGGGTCGAGGCGGCTCGCCGCGACCAATCAGGCGACGCGCAAACCTGCCCGCCGCCATGGTGATGGCTTCACGCATGGAGTCAGCGTCACCCCCGGCGCCGAGCCGATAGTGCTTGCCTACTCCTTCTACTCTGATGGCGATATCACTCATGGTCGTCTTTTTCTTCAGGAGATGTCCGCGAATCGGCGTTCGGTACGTGCGAAGTAGAACACGGCGATCACCAGCATTACCACCGTAATGCCGACGGACACCATCAGTTCATTGAGATTAAGCGTTCCCCCGAGCACCAGGGCGCGGAACACATCCACCACGCCGGCCATCGGGTTGAGATACAGCAGCATCTGATACTTCTCAGGAACGATGTGCTTGGGATAGATCACCGGCGTCACATAGAACCAGAGCTGAATCATGAAGGGCACCACGAACCGGAAGTCGCGATACTTCACAATCAGCGCCGAGAGCATAATGCCCACGGCCTGGGCGACGATCATCGTCATCAGCAAGGCCAGCGGCGCAAGGATCAGCAGTAGCGTGAAGGGCTGAGCGTAGTAGAGCATCACAATCAGCAGCAGCCCGAAGCCGATGAGCGTATCGACCGTCGGCGCACCACCCGCAGAGAGTGGAATGATCAGGCGAGGCAGATAGATCTTGCGCAGGATGTTGGCATTGCCCAGCATGCTGTTGGCCGAGGCGTTGACCAGCGAGGCGAAGTAGCCCCAGACGATCTGCCCGGTGAGCACGAAGACGGCGTAGGGAACAGCCCGGCCTTCGTATTCGCCCAGTCGCTCCTCAAGGCCCATCAGCTTTCCGAAGAACAATGTGAAGACGACAACCTGCAGCAGCGGCTGAATCAGGGCCCACAGGCCGCCGAGCACCGTCTGCTTGTAGCGCACCGTCACATCGCGCAGTGAGAAAAGCCACAGCAGGTGGCGGAAGCGCCACAGTTCGCCCAGATCCACCGGCTGCCAGCCCTTGCGGGGCAGGATGGTGACATCAGGCGGCCGCTGCGACGTCGTGGATTCGGACGCCACCGAAATGGTTGATTCTGTTTCGCTCATATCCCTGAATCGATTCTGACTGTAAAGCCTGTTTTCCATTCATCGGCCAACTACGGGCCGCAAGTTAATCCCCTGGCAGCGTGGCGTTAATCACTTCCACTGTCCGCTCAACGATTTGCGGCCAGTCGAAGCGCTGTGCCCAGGCCTTGCCCTGATCCCCCAGACGCTGACGCAGGGCGGCATCGGCCAGCAGCCTGTCCAGTGCTTCAGTAACCTGCTGCTGATTCGTCCCATCAACCAGCAGGCCGGTCTGTTCATGTGAAACGGCGTCAGGCTGGCCACCTTCGATGCCCGCGATCACCGGCTTGCCACAGGCACCGGCTTCGAGGAACACCATGCCAAAGCCCTCAACGTCCGTCCCATCGCGAATGGCGGGCATGGCGAACACATCGCACCCGCCATAGAGCGCCAGCTTTAGCTGACCATCAATCGAGCCGGTGAAGATCACCCGATCCTGCAGATTCAGCTCGGCGGCGCGCTTCTGGAGCGATTCCTTCATCCCGCCTTCACCCGCCAGGATGTAAAGCAGGTCCGGATAACGGCTGGCGAGCTGTCCCACGGCTTCGAGCACGGCCCGGTGGTTTTTTCGACCATCCAGCCGGCCCAGCGTCATGACAATCCGCCGGTTCTGATAACCATTTTTCTCGCGCCAGGCCCGGCCAAGCTCAGGGGCCTGGGCAAACTCGCTGATGTCCACGCCGGGGTTAATGATCCTGATCTTCGCAGGATCAATGTAGTCCCTGGCAACATTCTGCGTATAGCGGCTGTTAGCCAGCATCAGATCGACAATGCTGTGCGCCCGTAACATCAGGAACTTGAGCTGCCTGCTGGAAGTACAGGCCGTGATCTCCTCGCCATGCGCGTAGGACACCACCTGCAGTCGTTTGCCATAGATTTTCTTGAGCGGCCAGAGGCTGGCGGCTTCGGGGACCGCGTGAATGCAGTGCACCCGGACCGTCTGATGGGGCTTGCGGTCGAGTCTTTCCTTGACGGCCTGCATCATGCGGCCGTAGCGGATGATGCGCGAAGGCTTATCGAACCCCCAGTTATGCAGGAAGATATCCCGGCGGTCGAGGATGAGATTGGGATGGCTGGCATGATCGCCCGACTCAGGCCTTTCTGGCTGATGCGGGAACGAAGGCGTGCGCGGCGGGTAGTCGTAATAGTTATGCGTGACCACTTCCACCGGACGAGGCCAGCGGCGGTAAGCCTCATACATCCAGCGGACAGTCCCGCCGTGTTCAGGCAGAAATTTCTGACAGAGCAGCACTTCAAGCATTGATGAACGGTCCCTGATCGGCCTGCGCCGGGAAAGCGCATAAATCCCCGATGCAATCATCGGTCAATTCATGTCACCGCTTGCCACGGACGAGCAGAACAATGATACACGTTCACGCCCCCCGCGAAACGGGGTAGGCCCCTAGGGGAGCGGTTTACCTGATGAAGGCAAGAAGAAGGCAGAACCCCAGGGGGCGATAACTTGTGGGAAGTATCAGCGTCAGCGCTGAAGAAGCAGGGCGGGACCAGGGGCGCATCCTATATATAAAGCTTGAGATAACGACCGCACCCAGCCCCCGTAGCCAGACTTTTTCAAGCCAGACAGACGTTTACCGTATGAAGCGCCAGCAGCTGCTGAAGGGAAATGCGGGGCGTGGCAGAGGCGGCGTGCTCGATGGTCCAGTAGTCCTGGCCGTAGTCGATGAAGATTTCCTCGCCAGCTTTGATGTCGCGGGTGGCGTGATACACGCACTGGCGGCCGGCTTCGTCCGTCACCCAGTCGGCATTGGGGTTGGCGTCATGGTTGAACACCGAGCCATTGCCCAGCACCACCGCGCGGCCGTCGCCATCCTTAGGCCAGCAGTACAGATAGTCGTGAAGCACGGTCTGCACGCGCTGCCAGCCATCTTCAATCACGATGCATGGGCAGCGGTCAAAGACCTCACCCTTGCGGATGTCACGGGTCGCGAAGACGCCGTTGCCATGGACGGGCGAAGGACCGATGCGCGTCGCCGGCAGATCAGGAGCCTGAGCCACATCGCGGGCTGCAGCGGCAGGAGAGGACGAGGCCTTTTTCGTACGCACTGCAGAGGAACGACTCACCGGGCATGCTCCTGAAGCATTCGTGAAAGAGAGAAACCAGTCAGACATTGTCCCACGTCTGACATCACCACGCCATAAGCCATCGGCAGATGACGCGGATTCACTCAAACCTCAAGGCCGGGGCTGCTGCTGGCTCAGGCAGTGGAATGCGCCAAGACCCACCACCAGATGCTCCGCACGCACGCCGATGATTTCATGCTGGGGCATGGCCTGTCGCAGCACATCCAGCGCCTTGTCGTCGGTCTTCTGGCCGAAGATCGGAACCACGACGGCTTTGTTGGCGATCAGGAAGTTGGCGTAGCTGGCGGGAACCGGGTTCACGCCGCCGGGGCCGAAGCGGTCAGGCGGGAAGTTGTAGAGAATCGGATCAGGCATCGGCAGAGGCAGCACTTCGATCGGCTGGCCATCCTGGTCCTTCACGTTCTCAAGGGCCTTCCAGTTCTGCTGGAGCATGTCATAGTCGGGGTGATCCTTCTGAGCATGCACGGCCACAATGACATTGGGCTGCACGAAACGCGCAATGTCGTCGATGTGACCATCGGTGTCATCGCCCACGATGCCCCCTGGCAGCCAGATCACGTGACGGGTTCCCAGCGCAGCGTTGACGCGCTCGGTGATCTGCTCGCGGGTCAGATGCGGGTTGCGGTTCTTGTTGAGCAGGCACTGCTCGGTGGTCATCAGCGTGCCCCGGCCGTTGACTTCGATCGAGCCGCCTTCGAGCACCAGATCGTGGATCCATAGGGGCAGACCATACTTGCGGGCGATGAACTGGGGGACCATGTCATCGTCGGAGCGGTCTTCATACTTGCCACCCCAGCCGTTGAAGATGAAGTCGTGCATCGCCAGCTGACCCTTGTCGTTCTTGACGAAGATCGGGCCGTAGTCACGAATCCACGAGTCGACGGTGGGGGCGCCAAGATCGCGCGTGAAGGTCAGCGCCACGTGCGGCCGCAATGCCGACATGAAGTTCTCAAACTGCGCCTGAGCCTGAGGCAGACAGCCCGGCCAGGTCTCCTCGTTGTGAGGCGGACAGAGCCAGATGCGATCCATCGGTTCCCACTCGGCAGGCATACGATAGCCGGCCTGGGCGGCAGTACCCGAGAGAATCGTCAGTTCGCTGGCAAAATCCTTGCGCGGATGCACTGGAGCAGTCGAAGAAGTCATGTCAGTCACGTGCTTTCTTAAGAAGAAGGAACGCTGTGAAGTAGTGGAGGATTCAAGGTACGTCTGTTCAGACGGTCTACCTGACGTCATCCCCGCCGCGCGGGCATGACGAAAGGGGCGATGGCATCAGCAGCAATCACCCACACCAACCTGCCGATCACTCATCCAGATACCGTTTGGTGATCTGATCGTAGGCATCAATACGGCGGTCGCGCAGGAAGGGCCAGCCCTGACGGATTTCATCCATGCGGCCAAGGTTGCAATCGACGGTCAGGATTTCTTCCTTGTCAGGCGATGCTTCGGCGATGATCACGCCACCTGGATCACACACGAACGAGCCGCCCCAGAATTCCAGGTCGTTTTCGACGCCCACGCGGTTGATGGCCGCCACGAATACGCCGTTGGCGATGGCGTGGGCGCGCTGGATGGTCTGCCAGGCTTCCTTCTGCTGCTTGCGGTCGAAGGGGGTTTCCTTGTGATACCAGCCGATGGCGGTGGGGTAGAAGAGGATCTGCGCGCCCTTGAGCGCGGTCAGACGCGCGGCTTCGGGGTACCACTGGTCCCAGCAGACGAGCATGCCCGTGCGGGCGTGGGGCGTTTCCTGCGTGCGGAAGCCCAGATCGCCAGGGGTGAAGTAGTACTTCTCGAAGAAGCGAGGATCGTCGGGGATGTGCATCTTGCGATACTTACCGACAATCTCGCCCTTGTCCGAGATCATGATCGAGGTGTTATGGAACAGTCCGGGCGCCCGCTTTTCGAAGAGCGATGCGGTGATATACACCTTGAGCTTCTTCGCCAGCGCACAGAGCTTGTTGGAAGTCGGGCCGGGAATGGTTTCGGCCAGCAGGAAGCGACTTTCATCTTCCACCTGGCAGAAGTAATGCGTCAGGAACAGTTCCTGCGTGGCGATGATCTGAGCGCCCTTTTTGGCCGCTTCGGTGATCATTTTGCAGGTCTTGTCCAGAATCTTCGAGGCAGCCACGTCAGGCGGAGAGGCATGCTGAACCAGTCCCAGCTTGACGATGTTTTCACGTGAATGTTTGGCCATGATGTTCACCTCAATTACTTGGCAATCGCAGAAACGACCATCTTACCTCATTTACTTTTTCAGGCAGAACAGAACACACTTTCCAGATCGCAGGCCCTGACGGGATTGGCAGCAGCAGAATCCAGCCGCCAATCGCGCCCGGATCCTTGCGATGAGGGGAATACTCAGGTGTTTTCAGCGATTCTCATGGGGCAGAGCCGAATCGTCATCGGTATCATAGGCCGAGCTTCGGGGTAAGGTTCTCTGACATCTGAAGCTGGAGTAGCAGATCCCGTGGCCAAAGCCCCTGCAGATATTGAGCTCGAAAGTCCGGATTCGGAAATTCGCAGCGATCGTGAGCGCGAACTGTCCGCCACGCCATCCGGCCGTAAGGAGCTGGCAGGCAAGCTGGCGGGCAAGTCGCTGCTGATGCAGGTGGTGACGCTGGCGATCTGGCCTTTCTTTGAACAGCTGCTGAATTTCACCGTCGGTTTCGTGGATATCGCCATCGCCGGGCGACTTAAGGAAGCCGTGGCCGCCACCAGCGCCATCGCGGTGGCCGGTTACATCGGCTGGCTGATGAACCTGATGCACATGGCCATGGGCGTGGGTGGCACGGCCATCATCGCCCGCGCCACCGGAGCTCGCCATCGCCGACTGGCCAACACCGCGCTGGGACAGTCGCTGCTGCTGGGCTTTACCTGGGGCCTGTGCATCGGAACGACCATCTTTATCCTTTCGCCTTACATCGCCACGTGGATGGGTCTGCATGGCCCGGCTCATGACATGTGTGTGACGTATCTGCGTATTACTTCCGCCACGGTTCCACTGGGTGCCATCCTCTTTGTGGGCAATGCCTGTCTGCGTGGAGCAGGGGATACCTTCACGCCCTTTGTCTGCATGGTGATCGTCAACGTGGTCAACACGATTGTGAGCATCCTGCTGGTGAAAGGCCCGGGCGTCATCGGCGGGCACGGGGTCAAAGGCATTGCCATCGGAACCGCGGTGGCGTGGATACTTGGATCGATCATCACGCTCACCCGTGTCATGCGAGGCTCGCACGGGCTGAAACTGCGACTGTTCCGCCTGTGGCCTAACTGGACCATGATGCGCCGCGTGATGCGCATCGGCCTGCCTTTTCTGCTGGAATCGTCGGGGCAGTGGGGCGGGAACTTCGTGGTGCTCAAGTTCGTCTCGCTCACTGCGGTGGCGGGAAGCACTGCGGTGCTCGGGGCTCACATGATCGCCATCCGCCTGGAAGCTATCAGCTATCTGCCAGGTGCCGCCATTGGAACCGCTGCCGCCACGCTCACCGGCCAGTATCTGGGGCTGGGGGATCACGACCGCGCCAGGCGCGCCATCATGATCTGCTGGCGACTGGGCGCGGGCATCATGGCAGCCACCGGGCTCATGTTCATCCTCTTCCCGGAAGCGATTGTGTCCCTGGCGACCAACGATCCGGAGCTGCTGGAAACCGCGCCGCCACTGCTTCGCATCTGCGGGCCTGTGCAGTTCTTCTTTGGAACCTACATGGTGCTGGCTCAGGCACTGCGTGGCGCGGGCGCGACGCGATCCACCGCCATCGCGGGCAATATCTCGACCTATCTGGTCCGCCTGCCACTGGCGTATCTGTTTGCCATCCCGCTGGGGCTGGGCCTGCAGGGGATCTGGTTCGGACTGTGTCTTGAGCTGGTGTTCCGAGGCAGCCTGTTTGCGGGCCTGTTCCTCAAGGGCAACTGGGCGCGTTCTAAAGTCTGAAAACGCCGTCACTTTTTGCTTGCGTAGGAAGTGTAGACACAACCCTGGGATGTCTGGACAAAAAAATAAGGCCCGGCATGGCCGAAGCCAAGCCGAGCCCTTCCGGGGGTAAGTTTAAGTTCGCTGCTGTCCCAACCGCGATGAGTTATTCTCTCAGCGAACAAACAAATAATACTCGGTTCCTGACCATGATCAAGTCCCCACTGTTCTTTTCCCTAAGGAAAATACTTAGAATGGCAAGGATTTATAAGGATTAACTCTAGGTACGACCAAAGAAATGGGTCTGCTTTAAGGTTTAAATTGATGCTGGTACTTGCTGCTCAAGTAGTTACGCTGAGAATACCCCGACAGATGAGTCCTCCCCCTCCCTATCTGCAAAACTTGGGTATAACTCGTTAGAAGTTGCCAGACCAAGGAGAAAATCATGGCTGAAACCCTTGTCCGCATCGGATTCATCGGCGCCGGCGCCATCGCACGCGATCGTCATCTGCCTGGACTCAAGAAAATCGCAGGCGTGGAACTGATCGCCGTGGCCAACCGGACCATGGAAAGCAGCCAGAAGGTCGCCCAGCAGTGGGGGTTCGCCGAAGCGATGGACAACTGGGAAGCGCTCATCGCCCGGTCGGACATCGATGCCATCTTCATCGGAACCTGGCCTTACATGCATCGCCAGATGTCGGTGGCGGGGCTCAAGGCAGGCAAGCACGTCTTCTGTCAGGCCCGCATGGCCATGGATCTGGCCGACGCCCAGGCCATGCTCGACGCCGCCCACGCTCACCCCAGGCAGGTCAACATGATCTGCCCGCCACCTACGCGCATGCCCTTCGAAGCATGGATCAAGCAGCAGATCGACTCGGGATCGCTGGGCAAACTCGTGAGCGTGGAACTGCGCAGCATCAATGGCAGCAACCTCAACACCAAAGACGTTCACTGGCGTGAAGACATCCGCTACAGCGGCAGGCAGATCATGGCGGTGGGTATCTTCGCCGAGACGCTCAACGCCTGGCTGGGTGAGTACGACTGGCTTCAGGCTCAGTTCGATACCCCCATCGCGCGCAAGACCAACGCCGCCGGCCAGAGCGTGGAGATCAAGATCCCGCAGGTCGTGCACATCCATGGCCGACTGCGCTCAGACGTCGCCATCCACGAATATCACTGCGGCGTGGCGACCGATCCCGCATCGCATGGCACCCAGCTGATCATCCGAGGCCTGGACGCCACCATCCGCTACAACTTCGGTAAAACCATCGAACTTGCCCGTCATGGCCAGCCTTTTGAAGTCGTCGAAGTCCCGTATCATCTCCAGCGCGACTGGCGTGTGGAAGAAGACTTCATCCAGGCCGTCAGGCTCGCGATGAAAGGCCAGCCCTGGAAGGTCAGCCCCGATTTCGACGAAGGCATCCTCTACATGCGGAAGATGGAAGCGATTCACCAGTCCGCCCGCACAGGCCAGCCAGTCAAGCTCGAGAATCTGTGATCACGCTTCATCATGACCACGCCTCGCGATCCATCTTCGCCGCCCGATCCACCTCGAAAGCCCATCGAGCCCGAGCCTGACTATCCGCCTCTGCATCCCGAAAGGCTCACCTGGGCGGTGCTGCTGTCCCGGTGGGTCGAGCTGGCAAAGAGCGCTCTGGCGCTGGGCGATGACCCGGCCAGTTCCGCGCTGAAAAAGCTCGTCCCGGACATCATCATGCTCCAGGCCCTCTGGCACGCGCTTGAAGACATGGGCGATCTTCCCCTCTCCGAACAGAAGCTCGGCTGCTTCCGCGCGCAGTGGCTGATCGACAAGCATCAACAGCAGATTCACCACACCTGGCCCGCCGATCTGCCGCTGCATCCCGCCCTCGGCGAACTCATCACCGACGCCACCGATGCCCTCACCTGCGCCCAGAACCGCATCGCCCACCTCGCCGACCCCCAATCCACAGATTCTCAACAATCGGGCTGATTTTGTTCAATTTGAACATTTCTGGATTGAAAATACCTAACACAGCCCTTACATTGAACAGGTCGAGATGACACGCACCTCCTTTTGAGAAGGATCAGCTATGTCTGACCTGGTTCATATCGCATTGAAGTGGATGGATCACAACCGCTACCTCGCCAGCGGGGTGGTCCTGGCCGGGGTCACCCTCGCAGGGCTGGCAGGTTGTGAACCTCGGGCGGTCAGTCCGTTCGATGGTCAGCCCGCCACGCAGGCCCAGCTGCACGCCCAGGCCCAGGCCTACCAGGCGCAGCTGGAAACCCAGCTTCGATCCGCCGAGCTGACCTATCAGCAGACCCTGGCCCAGCTCGAAGCCGACGCCGCTGCCCACCAGGCCCACGCCCAGGCTGCGCTCGAAGACATTCAGCGTCGCAAGCAGGCGCTCATGCACGTGGTCGAATCACTGGCGCAGATCACCTCCGCCGCGACGGGCCCATCCTACGCCTCGATGATCGGCTCTGCGGTGGGCATCGCAGGTGTCCTCCTGGGTGCCGGCGCCGCAGCAGACTCCCGCCGCAAGGATCAGATCATCCTGTCGATTCAGAAGTCGCCGGAGACAGGCACAACCAACTTGCGCGCCGCAGCGTGATAGGTTGCGAGATGGGACTGACGTGCGAGTTATGGGTTCGAGAGTGATGTCGCTGCGGGGATTGTGATGTGCGAGAGGTTCAACATTCGCGCGGTGATGAAGTGGGGACCGCAGGAAGTTGCATCGTGAGAAAGTCTGAGTGGTGATCATAGTTCGAACGGTCATGCCCAGGCATGCAATGCCTGGGCTTTGATTGAGAAATCGAGCGCATCTTCCAACGTCGCAGACACTCGATCACGCATTCACGCTTCCATTGGCAAACGTCTCCACGTTATTCACGCCAGCGTCTCTCCCATTCTCAACCCCAAAGCCCAGGCATTGCATGCCTGGGTCTTCAAGGACTCCCAGACTCCAGCGACTTCCCAACCCTGGGGCTTCGCAGACAACCGAATCACTCGCGTCATCCCGATCTTCAGCATCCCAGTTTTCCAACCCGACACCGCGTTCTCAATCTCAAGCGACTTCAACAACAACTCCGCGTATCCACCCGACCCTCACCGGGTCTGCGCGATCTCATTCTCTGGAGCCTTACTCATGCCTTCATCGATTCTCTACGACGCTTCGCCTTCGCTCACCACGGTCATTCATGGCGACAGCACCACGCCCACGCTCAAGAACCTGAGCAGCGCCAGCCGCAAGCTTGGGAGCGAGATCAACAACGCCAGCGCGCTTCATCAGTATGGCCTGTTTGAACTCCAGGTCCGCGGCGCTTCGACTGTCAGCAGCGGGGGCTACGTTGAGCTCTACCTCATCCCCGCTGCCGATGGCACCAACTACGCCGATGGCGACGACTCCACCGATCCGCCCAGCGCCTGCCTGGCGGGCATCTTTCCGCTGCGGGCCGTGAGCACTGCGCAGCGCATCACGCTCTGGGGCGTGGTGCTGCCACCGACGAAGTTCAAACCGTTGATCATCAACCGCGCCGGCGTCGCGCTGACCAATACCGACGACGAGAACCTGCTGCGCTTCGGCTCCTACAACGATGAGGTGCAATGATGCCCGCTGCTTCTGCCCGCATCCATCCCGGCCGATGGCCCAGCGCCTCCTTGCTGGATCGCGCGTCACACCAGTGGCGTCAGCATCCACTAGCGCAGGGACTCATCAGCGGACTGCTGCCTGCCTGGGGCTGGTGCGACTACATCAGCAGCCAGCCCGTCATGGGATACACAGGCTCCTACGATCTGCCTGACCCCATCGCGCATCCCACCCTGGGCCAGGCGTGGGACTTCGCAGGCTCGCGTCGCATCACCCTGGGCAACTGGGGCAATGAACACTGGGCCGGCGCAGGCAAAGCATTCTCCATCACCGCGGTGGTCGAACGCATCAACGCCCACAGCGGTGACGGCTGCATCATCGCCAAAGCCGACAGCTCAGGCATGACCTGGGACCTCTGGGCGCTGTCCACCGGCGGGGGCTACAACCGCCTGCAGTGGACCATCCGCGGCGCAGCTGGCGCGTACCTGATCATGTACACGCATGAGCCGAGCTTCACCATTGAGGAAGACCGACCCTGCGTCATCACATGCACCTACGACCATAGCCGCAGCGGCTCGGATCGCATCCGCGCCTACATCAACGGGCAGGATGTTTCCAGTGGCTACAGCGAAAGTGGCGACTTCTCCGCCGGTGCCAGTGACAACAGTGCCCAGATCATCCTGGGCTGCTTCGCGCCTGACAACAGTTACTTCTGGCCCGGAAGGCTCGGCGGGCTGTGGATGCACAACCGCGCGCTGACGCCTGCAGAAGTCTGGCAGCTCTACGCACCACAGACGCGCAGCCATCTGCTGCCGCTGCGCTCCAGGCGAGTGCGCACTGCATCACCTGCTGAACCGGAACCGCCTGCATCGGGACACGCTTACTACTTCCGTCAGTTCATTCTCAGGAGATCGGCATGATCCTGATCAAAGCCAACGAAACCAGCGCCGGCCGTCGGCGCGTCTTCTTTCAACTCGTCGATGCCAGCGATGGCATCACGCCTGAAACCGGCGAAGCAGGGGGCCAGCCTCAGCTGAGCATCAATGGCGGCGCGTGGAGCGATACCGGCATTGGCACACTCAACGCGGTGGGCCACGGGCGCTACTACGCCGAAGTCACCTCCACTGCGGTGGCCACTGCGGGCACGATCATCGAAACGCGCTACAAGTCGACCAACACCGCCGAGTGTCCTGGCGATTCGATTCAGGTCGTCGCCTTCGATCCGCATGACACCGCAGCGCTGGGCCTGTCGCGCCTCGATGCCACCATCAGCTCGCGCTCCACCTACGCAGGCAGTGACACTTCAGGCGTCACCACGCTGCTGTCACGCATTCCCGACACGCTGAGCCTGGCGAGCATCAACACGCAGCTCGACACCGCGCTGGCGGAATACGACCCGCCGACGCACAGCGAGATGACCGCTGCCTTCACGCAGATCAAGGGTGATGACTGGTCCTCAAGCACCGATTCGCTCACCGCCATTGCGCAGGCCGTGGATGCAGCCAGTGAAACGTCACTCACCGCCGAAGACATCGCCTCTGCGGTGTGGGACAAGGAACTGGCCGACCACAGCGAAGCGGGCTCAGCCGGCGCGGGTCTGGCTGCCGCGGGATCCGCCGGCGACCCCTGGGCCACGATGCTGCCTGGCTCCTACAGCCAGGGGCAGGCCGGGCAGATCATCGGCGACTTCCTGGATGCAGCGATCTCCTCGCGTTCCAGTCACAGCGCTTCGGATGTCGCCGAGCTGATTCTCGCGGAGCCTGACTATCCGCTGCTCACCGATGCGTCGGGCCGTGTGACAGTGGGGAGCAATGCCGACAAGAACAACTACCACCTGGCCACCGCGCCGCCCACCGCCGACGCCATCGCGCAGGAAGTGTGGGAAGCCACCTCGCGCACGCTCACGGGCTTCAGCTTCCTGGCAGCGGGAGACATCGCACAGAGCGTGATCGCGCAGGACCTCACCGGACCGCACGACGCGGGAACCGTCGGCCAGGTGCTCAGCGATCTGAACCACAAGATCATCCGCATGGGGCAAGCCAAATGAGTGACATCATCCGCATACGCATGCAGTGGGTGCTCCTGGCCATCACGCTGGCCATCAGTGCCAGTGGCTGGGTCTCCGTGCTCGCTGCCGACCGCAGGCTCAACGTGGAACAGATTCATCAGCATGAGCACCGCCTGCAGAAGCTCGAGAAAGCACGGGAGATCAGCGAATCGCAGCTGGTCGAAATCCGCACCGATGTGCGATGGATCCGTCAGGAACTCCAGCGCCGTCAGCCCTGATCACGCTCAACGTAAAGGCCAGATCATGAAGATCGAAACCGTTCCCATTGCATCGCTGCAGACTGCTCCGGGCAACACCCGCCGGCATCCGGTGCGCAATCGCAAAGCCATTGAGCAGTCGCTCTCACGCTTCGGTCAGCAGAAGCCCATCGTGGTCAATCAGCGGGGCCAGGTCATCGCAGGCAGCGCCATACTCGCCGCGGCCCGCTCGCTGGGGTGGCGCGAGATCAGCATTGTGCGCAGCAGCCTCGCTGGTCACGAAGCGCAGGCGTATGCCATCGCCGACAACCGCACTGCGGAGCTGTCGCAGTGGAACGATGACCCCCTGGCCACGCAGCTGGCAGCACTTCAGATTGCAGCTGGCTCACCCGCCGACGCATGCGGGTTTGATGAGCATCAGGTGCAGCAGGTGATCGACCGGGCCACGGGGATGGATCGCGCATCGCCTGACCATCCGCCGGTGGTGTATCAGGTACTGGTGACCTGTGCATCGGAAAGTCAGCAGCGTGACGTGTATCAATCACTCAAAGACGAGGGCCTGCCATGCCGCGTGTTGACGCTCTAGTGGAAACAAACGTGCACGACAGCTTCCGCGTGCAGCAGGTGGCCGGGTTGTTCGATCTCCCGCTGCGCGATCGCAGCATGATGCAGTTTCAGGCGGAGCTGCCCGGCCTGCATGAGCCCTGGCAGATCGGTGCCATCGTGGGCCCGTCAGGCTCGGGGAAATCCATCCTGGCCGATCGCGCGTACAACCAGGGCATCGTCTGCGAGAAGTCGCTCATCACCCGCTTCGACTGGCCGCGCGAGAAAGCCATCGTCGATGCGTTCGACGACGAGCTCGACGGCCGGGCCATCACGCGCATGCTCGGCGCGGTGGGGTTCTCAAGCCCGCCGGCGTGGGTCAGACCGTTTCACGTGCTGAGCAATGGCGAGCAGTTCCGCTGCAATCTCGCCCGCGCGCTGCTGCTGGATCAGCCCCTGGTGGCGATGGATGAGTTCACCAGCGTGATTGGCAGACAGGTGGCCCGCTTCGCCTCCGCAGCCATCGCGCGTGCGATGCGCAAACGCGATGGAACCGTGCGATGCCAGCGCTTCGTGGCGGTGACGTGTCATGACGACATCCTCCCCTGGCTGCAGCCTGACTGGTGGTTCGACACCTCGACGGGAAAGCTCCACTGGGGGTCGCTTCAACGACCGATCATCGCGATTCAGGTCCATCGCTGCAGACAGCATCTGTGGCCGATGTTTGAGCGTCATCACTATCTAAGCGCCACGCTCAGCCCCGCGGCCCGCTGCTACATCGCACGCTGGCAGGGCAGGCCCATCGCCTTCTGCGCCACGATGCATCAGATCGCCCGCAGGCCACGTCGACGCGTCCACCGCCTGGTGGTGCTGCCCGACTATCAGGGCCTGGGCGTGGGCCCGGCGCTGCTCAATGCAGTCGCCAGGCATGAATCGAAACACCACACCGCCGTGAGCATTGTGACCAGTCACCCGGTGCTCATCCGCACGCTCGACCACAGCCCGCACTGGCAGCGCGTCCGCACGCAGCGTGTGGGCAGGATTCATTGCGGATTTCAACAGCGTTTCGGCCGGGCCTTCGGCTCACCCGGACGGGCCACCGCGTCGTACCTCTATCAGCCTGAACCTTCAGCGTCGGGAGATGTTCATGAGTCCTTCGCAAAAATCCGACGCAGCCGCCCAGCGACGTCTGCGCGTTCTGGAACTGCGCCAGGCCGGCGAAACCTTCCATAACATCGCGCATGAACTGGGCATCAGCAGCGCCCAGGCCGTGCGCGATCTGAAGCGCGCCCTCAACGAAGCAGCTTGTGGTCGACAGATGACCGTCCGCAGCGAGCGCGCCCTGGAACTGCAGCGCCTCGAAACCGCACTGCATGCGCTGGTAAGCAAAGTCCATGAGGGTGACCTGGCCGCCATCGACCGCTGGCTCAAGCTCTGCGAATCGCGTCGCAAACTGCTTGGCCTCAACGCCCGCAGCAGTCGCGCAGGCAATGCGACGCGCCGAACACAGCAGGCACTGAAAACCTACATCGGCCTGGATCTGGACAAGGTATGAACACCACCACCCACGATCACTATCTGCAGCACGCCCATCGCCCGTATCAGCCACGCGGCGCGGCGAGCACGCTGATGTACTGTCGCGATCCGCAGGTGCTCATCGAAGGCCCGGCCGGAACAGGCAAGACGCGCGCCGTGCTCGAGAAGGTCCACCTGTGCGCGCAGAAGTATCCCGGCATGCGGGCTCTGCTGGTGCGCAAGACCAGGCAGTCAATGACGCAGTCGGTCCTGGTCACCTACGAAACGCACGTGCTGCCCGACTATTCACCCATCGTGCATGGTGCCAGTCGTGCGAGTCGCTCGTCGTACCTCTACCCCAACGGTTCGGAGGTGGTGATCGGAGGCATCGATAAATCCAGCCGCATCATGTCCAGCGAGTATGACCTCATCGCCGTGTTTGAAGGCCGTGAGCTCTCGCAGGACGACTGGGAATCGCTGCTCACGCGTCTGCGTCATGGCGTGATGCCTTACCAGCAGGCCATCATCGACACCAACCCCGATGCACCCACGCACTGGATCAACCTGCGGGCCAGCCAGGGAGCCATGACGCGACTGCTTTCGCGTCACGAAGACAACCCGGCCGTCACCGCCAGCTATCTGGCCACGCTCGATCAGCTCACCGGCGCACGCCGTCTGCGATTGCGACAGGGCATCTGGTCGGCCAGTCAGGGCGCGGTGTATGACACCTGGAACCCTGCGGTGCATCTGGTGGATCGCTTTGAGATTCCCGCGCACTGGCAGCGAATCCGCGCTATCGACCTGGGCTTCTCGAACCCGTTCGTGTGTCAGTGGTGGGCCATTGACCCTGATGGACGAATGTATCTCTACCGCGAGATCTACCACACGCGCAGGCTCGTGGAGGATCACGCCAGGCAGATCGTCCGTCTGTCTGCAGGCGAAAACATCCTGGCCACCGTGGCCGACCATGATGCGGAAGACCGCGCCACGCTGCATCGTCATGGCGTGATGACACAGCCGGCCAGCAAAGCCATCAGCCCGGGCATTCAGATGGTGCAATCACGACTGCGCCAGGCTTCCGATGGCAGGCCGCGACTGATGATCCTGCGCGATTCTCTGGTGGAAACCGACTACCTCCTGAGCGAATCGCGACTGCCCGATCGCACCGAGCAGGAGTTCGACAGCTACGTGTGGGATGCGCGCCCCGATCGCGAGCTTCCCATTGACGCCAGCAACCATGGCCTGGACGCGCTGCGATACGCCGTGGCTTACCTCGACGCGCAGCACACCCACGACCTCACCCTCAAAGTCATCGGCTGACAAGGAGACACCCACACATGCTCGCATGGCTCAAATCACGCTGGACCCGCCACGCCCGGAGAAATCTGGATCAGCAGTACTTCGCCTCAGGCTGGTCGCCTGCCCGGGCCTTCGATTCCTCGCAGGCCATCGCGCAATTCGGCTCATGGGTCTACGCCGCCGCGATGCTCAACGCCCAGACCGTCGCCTCGATTCCGCTTCGCCTCTACGTGCGTCGTCGTCCCGGCCGCAAGCTGTTTCATACGCGCAGCGTCAGCACGCAGAAGATGCGCTATCTGGCCGGTGATCGTCACGACAGCATCCGCCCCAGCAGAGGCGTGCTGCGCAAGATCGCCGACTGGCGAAGCGATTTCGAAGAAGTCACCGAAGCCCACCCCGCGCTGGATGTGCTCTCGGTCAGCAGTGCGCATCACAACGGGCTTGAGTCGGCTGTGCTTCGCATGCTCTATCTGCAGATCACAGGTAATGCCTATCTGCATCCGGTGATGCACACCGCTATCCATCGCCCGCAGGAGCTGTGCGTGCTGCCCAGCCAGTGGGTCACGATCCTGCCAGGCAAGCAGCAGTGGATTGATGGCTACCAGTATGGCAGTTTTGGCAGTGAGAAACGTTTCTTCGCGCTGCAGGAAATCATCCACTGGAAGCTGCCCAATCTCGAGAATCCCTACTACGGCCAGAGCAGAGTCGAAGCCGCCTGGAGCGCGCTGGGCCTGCATGACGCCAAGCGACAGATGGACATTGCACGCTTCGACAATCACGCCAGGCCTGACTATCTGCTGATCGTCAAGCAGGGAGCCACCACCGAAGCGCTCGACCGTTTTGAACGACAGGTCGACGCCAAACTGCGTGGCGTGCGCCAGAGTGGCAAGTTCATCACCATCAGTGGTGACGTGCAGGCTACGCCGCTGAACTTCCCGCCTGATGTCATTGGCGACACCAACCGCGTGCTCGAGGAAATCGCCGCATGCTTCGGTGTGCCCATCAGCAAGCTGCTGGCCAACGATCCCAACAAAGCCGGCGCGCAGACTGCTGATACTGCATGGATGCGTGACACCATCCTGCCTTACTGCCGACTCGATGAAGAGAAACTCAACGAAGCGTATCTGCCGCTGTTCGGCATCGAGGAGGATGCGTTCCTGGCGTATGACAACCCAGTTCCGGAAGACCGCCGTTACGCGCTGCAGCGGCGTATTGAATATGTGCGAAGCGGCATCATGAGTCGCAACGAAGCCCGCGCCGAAGAAGGCCTGCCACCGATTCCAGGCGGCGATGAGCTGCAGCAGGCCTGAACCCATCCACAGACTTTCAGCGCATCAACACCCACCTCATTCAAGGGGATGTCATGTCCAATCCACTTCGTAAGCAGTTCAATGCGGAGCTTTCCGTCAGTGACAATGAACGGGCCGTGGTCGCCACCATCACCACCACCGCGGTGGACCGTGATGGCGAAGTGCTCCTGAGCCAGGGCTGCGACGCCAGCGAGTTCTTTCAGTCGCCCACGGTGTTCTTCAATCACGATTACGCGCAGCCGGTGGGCAAGTGCGTGGCCATCACACGCCATCGTGACAGGCTCGAAGCCAAGACCATCTTCGCCTCGCGCCCGGCGGATCATCAGGGCACCTGGCTGCCTGACACCCTGCTGGCGCTGTTTCAGCAGGGCGTCATCAAAGGTTTCAGCGTGGGCTTTGTGCCCATTGAAGGCCGACAGCCCAGCAAGCTCGATCGCGTCACCTTCGGGCCATCGGTGCGCTACGTCTACAGCAAATGGAAACTGCTGGAATACAGCGTGGCACCGCTGCCTGCGAATCAGCAGGCGCTGGCCCTGGCGGTCAGCAAGGGCATGCTCAACGCAGAAGATGCAAAGCGACTGTTCCCCACGTTTGATGCTGAGGCAGCACCCAGGCGATCGAAGCGCGTGCTGCTGATTGTTCCGTCGACGAAGAAGCCGCGATTGAATCTTGCACAGCAGGTGCATCACCAGGTTCTGAAAGTGCGTGGCCAGCTCTACGCATGATTGCACTTCATCAGGCCGCCTGACTTGAGCCGGAGCTTACGCGAGCCGGAGAGGGCAGCTGCGCGCCTGAGGTGAAGCCGTGTTTCCTCTTCTCAACTTCAACAAGGATCTTGAACATGACTCGACATGCTTCCATCACACTCGATGTGTTTCAGCAGCAGGTGCTCCCGCTGCTTCAGTCCCGCCATGGCCAGGGCGCTGCGCTCACCTCGGCCATCAAGAGCTTCATTCAGCAGACGCCCATCCTCGACGAGCAGGGCAACACGCTCGATGTCGATGCGCTGTGCATCGAATCTCCCGCCGATGAATCGGAGGACACCATCACCGAGCAGCGCATCAATCAGCTGGTTCAGCGCGCCATCAGTCAGACGAGCAAAGCCGCTTCGCCTCGCCCGGTGATCACCAGCGGCCAGCGCTCGGCCAGTGGCTTTACTTCGCTCGGTGAGTTCGCCCTGGCGGTGCACAAAGCCGCGCAGCAGGGGGGCAGCGTTGATCCGCGCCTGCATGCCAAATCGCCCAGCGTGCTGGCCAGTGAATCGGTTGGCAGCGCCGGGGGCTATCTGGTTCCCACCGAGTTTTCCGATCGCCTGTGGGAGATTGTTTTCTCCGACGATTCCCTGCTGTCGCGCACCAGCCAGATTCCCACGCAGCGCAACTCGCTGAGCCTGCCTGTGAGTGAATCCACCCCGTGGGGTGCCAGCGGTGTCCAGGCTTACTGGACCGACGAAGGCAGCGCCATTCCGCAGAGCAGACCGAAGATTCAGCATCGCAATCTGCGTCTGCATAAGCTCGCTGCGCTCGTGCCGGCCAGTGATGAACTGGTGGAAGATGCTGCAGCGCTCGATGCATTTGTCACCCGTGAAGCCGGCCGCGCCATTCGCTTTCACGCCGACGACGCCATCATCAACGGCGATGGCATTGGTAAGCCGCTGGGCATCTTCAACGCTTCGGCGCTGGTGACGGTGGAGAAGGAAACGACGCAGACCACCGACACCATCGTGGCGGCCAACATCGCAAAGATGTATTCGCGCATGCCTGCTTCGAGCATGAACTCGGCCATCTGGCTGCTGAGCCAGGATGTGCTGCCTCAGATCGTCACGCTCACGCTGGGCGATCAGCCGATCTATCAGCCGCCGACCGGCGATCGTGCGCCGCTGGGCACGCTGCTGGGTCGACCGATTGTGCTCAGCCAGCACTGCCGCGCGCTGGGCGACAAGGGCGACATCTACTTCGTCAACCTGGCCGACTATGTGACGCTCACCAGGTCGGCTGGTATCAGGACCTCGTCGTCGATCCATCTGTGGTTCGACCATGACGTGACGGCGTTCCGCTTCACCTTCCGCCTGGCGGGCCAGCCCTGGCTCAGTGCGCCCATCGCTTCGCCTCACAGCAGCAACACCACCAGCCCGTTCATCACGCTCGAAGCCCGGTGAGTGTGACAGGCCCCATTTCGTCATTCCCGCGCAGGCGGGAATCCAGGGGCATACGCAAGCATCGGGCAAGTTCCCCTGGATCCCCGCCTGCGCGGGGATGACGGAAGGGAGCCTCCTTCATCTGTCTACATCTTCCCTCAATATCAGGAATCCAATCATGTTCAACTCAAAAATCAGCGAAAGGCTGGCGCTGCTCTCGCGCATCACGCCGCAGACCATCAGCGCTACGTCGGTAACCTCCAGCTACGTTTCCCCGGCCACGCTGGGCAAGTTCGGCCGACTCATGGCCATCGCACAGACCGGCGAGAACAGCACGGGTGATGTCACCATCAGCCTGGTCAAAGCCAGCGATGGCAGCGGAACCGGCGCGGAAGTGGTGCGCTCCGCCAATGTGCTCGCCGCTGCGGATGGCGATCACAAGGATGTCATCCTCAACTTCAGTGTCGATGAACTCGACGCCGACAAGCCTTACGTGGCACTGCGCATCACCGTAAGCACTTCCACCTGCGTGGCGGCGGGCTGCATCCTGGCGGGCGATGCTCGCTTCGCCCCGGCCGATGCACACAACGCCACCAGCGTGGCGCAGGTCGTCGGCTGATTCATCTTCACCTCTCACGCAACACACTCGGCCGGGTTCTGACGGGCCCGGCCGGGCTTACCTCACGGAGCAATGAATCATGGCCAACGAATTTCAGCTGAGCTTCCAGGGATCGGCGCATCTCTATGTCATCCTCCGCCGCGCTGAAGATGCAGCGGTGTGGAATGGCAGCAGCTTCGTCACCTGGAATGATGCGAATGTGACCAGCTACGCGCTGCCTCTGACGCATCGTGGCGGCGATGTGTATCAGGGCGATTTCCCCGCAGGCATCGAAGCGGGGCAATACCTGGCCATCTACTACCTGCGCAGCGGGGAGTCGCCCACCATTGACGATCTGCTGCTGACCACGCGCACCATCCACTGGCAGATGGAAGATTCCGATCAGCAGCCTGAGCCTGTTCCTGTCGCAGCCGATGCGCTGACGAGTGTGGAAGCTGTGCGCAGTTATCTGCGACTTTCCACCGTCACGCAGGATGAATTGAATCTGCTGGCGGCGCTGGTGAATCAGGTGTCTGCCCGCATCGAGCGCATCTGCGGCAGACGGTTCCAGGCGCGGTCCTGGGTGGATCGTCACGCCCGCTGTGAGCAGGGGCGCGTGATGCTTCGTCATTACCCGATCCTGGCGATGGATCGCATCGCCACCGGCGCGCAGGAGGCGATGCGCATCACCTGCTCGAAAGCCGATGCACTCTCGGCCAGCGTGTCGGTGGTGTTTGATGAACAGGGCCTGGAAGGGCAAGTGCGACTGCGCAGCGTCGATGCCAGCGGTCAGGAGACGAACACCACGCTCTCACTGCAGAGCTGTCCCACCACCGCGCTGCTGGCCGAGGCGGTGTTGGAAGTGGAAGGCTGGTCGGCCACGTTAATCAGGAATATCGAAACACAGCAGCTCCACGCGATGGGAGCCATCGGGGCGCTGCATCGCGCTGTCCCCTTGATGTATCCCGATCAGGAGCTGTCGCACTGGGATGCGCAGAGCAACATCGGTGTGGTGAATCTCTGGCGTCCGATGGGGCGCGTCGTGGTGGCTTATCGCGCGGGTTACGAAACGATCCCGGCCGACCTTCAACTGGCTGCGACGGAACTCGTCGCCCAGGCGTATCAGCAGGGCAGGCAGAACCCGGCGGTGAAATCGGAAACGCTCGGCGACTACAGCTACACCCTGGCCACGCAGACGCAGATCAGCGATGACCTGTGGTCGCGCCTTCGCCTTTACATGGAGGTCCGCTGATGCGCACACCTGTTCATCTTTTCGATCAGCTTGTGTCGGTGCATCGCCCGGAAGTGAGCATGGACGACACAGGCAGCGCGGTGACCACCTGGCCTGCGCATCGCATCGACATTCCCGCCCGCCTGATGCCTCTGCCAGGCAGTCGTCCGGAGCACTTCGGGCGCGCAGGATCACTTCGCCGATGGCGCGTGTACATGCCTGGCGATGCCGAGGTGCGCAGCGGCGATCGGCTGCTGTGGAAAGGGCAGGGCATGGACGTTGTGAGTGTCGTCAACGTGCATGAGCAGAATCGGTTTCTCATCATCGACGCGCAGGAGATTCAACCATCATGAGTCAGGAAACGTTGAGCAAAGCCGTGCTGCAGCGATTGACCAGCGATACATCGTCAGGCTCGGTGCATGCGTTGCTGGCCGGTCGCATTTACCATCTGCGCGGGCCGGAAGATGGCGCGCTTCCCTGGCTGTGCTTTTCGCTCTCCCAGGATCAGCCTCAGGGCTACTTCGATGGGAGCGATGATGTGGAAGCGCAGCTGACGATCGATCTGTGGAGCAAAGCCAGCGCGGGCGTACAGATCGCGCAGATCATCAGCGACAAGCTGCATGCGCTGCTGCATCGCCAGCCTCTGGAGGTGGAAGGCTACGCACATGCGCAGGTGATCTGCCTGAATCGCGGCGAAGCGAAGATCGACGGGCCTGCCATCCGCCTTCGCAGCAGCTGGCGCCTCTGGGCCAGCATGTCCTGAAACACTCACCACAACAAGGAAACCATCATGCCCACCATTCAGGGAACCGGTGGCAGTGTCACACTGCCTGGCGGCTTCAACGCGAAACTTAACACCTGGTCGGCGCAGCTGACGGTGGAAACCGTCGACACCACCGGCTTTGAAGACAACGGCTATCGCACGCGCGAGCCCGTGCTGGTCACGCTCTCAGGCTCGGCGTCGGGCGCGGCGCGATTCTCCGCCGAGCACGCCACGCCGGCCAATGCATCACTGCTGGGAAGCACCGCCGGTCTGGGCGGTGCCAAGGGGGAAGTCGTGCTGCAGGCCGCGCCGGGATGCAGCTACAGCTTTGTCGCGGTGATGAAGCGTGTGTCGCTCTCACGCCCGGTCGATGGGCGATGCGTGGTCAGCTTCGATTTCGATTCCACCGGCCCCATCGTGCAGACGTGGGATGAAGCCAGCGACGAATGAAATCAGGCTTCGCGCTTAACGCATCACTGTCAGGAGAAATCATTCATGGCCATCGTCGTGAAAATGGATCAGATTGAAGGCGCTACCGCCCGCCGCACACTCGAAGGCTGGGAAGCGCAGCGCGTCGCTTACGTCTCAGGACTCACGGGTGACTTCCACCAGCGTATGGCCCAGGCGATCAGTGCGGAAGGCATTCCCACGCTTCGCCAGGCGCACCCGTCGATTCCGGGCATCTTTGTGACGTCGATTGATGCGCAGCCTGCGGGCGTCGATGGCGCCATTGTGCGCATCACCTACAGCAGCAGCAGTGGTCAGCAGCTGCCTGCGCCCGGCGAGCCTGCGCAGATTGAAGTGGGCGCCACGCTCAGCCAGACCACCACCACGCAGGACATCTCAGGCAATCCGCTGGAGGTGACCCTTGGTGATGATGAGGATGCGCCCAGGCAGATTGCGCGCGTCACGCGCCTGGCGCCGCAGGTCACTGTGCGCTACAGCAGGCTTGAAACGTCGAGCCCGGGCAGCAAGGCGCGCACGTTTGTGGGCAGGATCAACAGCACCGAGATCTTCGGCAGTGATGAAGGCACGTGGATGTGCACCGCCATCACCGGCCGCAGTCACGATGGCGGGGAAACGTATGAGGTGAGTTATGACTTCCAGTACAACCCCGACGGCTGGCAGCCTCTGGTGGTGTACATCGACCCCGCCACCGGCCGACCTCATCCTGATGCGGAGCCTGTTGTCGCCAGCATCTACGAAGCGGTCGACTTCACCGACCTGGAGCTTTGAGCATGACGCAGAACAATCACGCTTCACCATTGCCTGTGTGGCGCAAGGGCCAGCCTCTGACGCGGGCGAGCATCAATCAACTGGTCGATCATGCCAACAGTCTGTCGTCGATCGTTGGCGGGCCAGGCATTGCAGTCACACGCACGGGCGGGAGCATCACCATCGCGCTCGAGGGTGAGCCTGGCATCGCCGCTGCGGACACGCTCTTTCCCGCGCGCATCACCTCTGCAGACAGCGGCGCCCACGCCTGGACAGAACTGCAGCCCACCACCGGCGGAAGTTTCCAGAACAAACCCGCCGGCCGCTCGGGGACCACCAGCAGCAACGCGGCGTATGAAGTCAACGGGCGCACCAACGTTCCCGCCAACACCATCGTGTGGATCAAGGAGTCGCAGAGCGATAGCGGCGTCACGCGCTATCTGTTTGATCTGGGCATGGGCAACGCAGGCTCCACACTGAGCATGACGCACACCGGCCAGCATCCGGAATCGGCGTCGACCACCAGCTGGAACATCAACAACCAGAGCGAGCAGCGCGGCGTGAGTGTCACGCTGCAGACGGGTTCACGTTATGACGCCAGTGCGACAACGCCCACGCTCTACGCCTACCAGCGCACGTTCACCTTCGATGCCAATGGTCATCTCACGGCCATCAGCGCGGAAAGCCGCGTGATCATCGATACGCCGGAGGCCTGCTCATGAGTAAGCATCTGAAGCTCAGCGAAGCGCAGCATCTGCTGCGAAACGCAGCGGGCCATCTCACGTTTGAGTGTGGCGGAGCAGAGCCTTCGTGTGAGGTGGTCTGCAGTTCGCTGGCATCGTCGTATCGCGTGCTGGGAACGGAATCGCTCCTGGCGTGCAGCAGCTGTGGTGGCAGCGGCTGGCCTGCGTGGAATGGCGTGGTGGAGCAGATCGGTTCGGAGTGTCGATGGGTGCTCAACGCCATTGCCTCCATCGGCGGAAAGACACCTTCGTTCACGCAGGCGCTCGGGGCGTACTGCTCATCGCCTGATCTTCCCAACGGCGTAGGTATCTGGTTCAACGAAGCCACGTGTCTTTGGGAGCTGGTGATCACCTGTCGTGATGGGAGTGACTACCTGGTCATCTGGGCCGGAACCAAGAGCGTGCAGCTGGGCCCAGCGGGCGTCTACGCGCGCGTGTGCGGCTGTGATGAAACCTCAACGCTGACAGTGGAGTGAATGATGCATCAGACGATTCCCTGTGAACACTGGCGCGATGAAGGATTGATCGGTGCAGGCGTTTGTGCGCTGGGACGATTCAAAGGCCGTCCATCGCATGGCGTGTGTCGCGCTTGCCTGGGTCTGCCTGCGATGGAAAGCTCGGAGGCAGAGCATCGGCCGACGCGGGTGTTTGTGACGAAGGAGCAGCAGACACTGGCTCAGGCGCATCGGGCGATCTGCGAAGCGTGCCCGCAGGTGAAGGGGTTCACACGGTGGACGGTCAGCTGCAGACAGTGCGGCTGCGCGGGGTTGAGTCTGGTTCGAGGGGAGTGTCCGGAGGGGAAGTGGGGGGATGAAAGCGTGAATGCATGATGACAGGGCGCGGCGTGGATGACGGAATCTGGCTGCGCATCATCATCACGCGCATGCGCGAAGTCGGCAGCATGAATCCATCTTACTCGTACTTCACCCACTTGGCCACGGCTTTGCTCATGCGGGCGATGTGTTCCTTGGGGACCATCATCGGCTGATAGCGGCGGTTGTCGGGGACCAGTTCCACGCGGTCGCCATGGTCGTACACGCGCTTGAAGGTGCATGTCTCATCACGGTCGGGCGTGAAGCGGACGAACACGGCGTCGCCATCCTTGATGGTGGCCTGGGGCGAGCAGACCACCGTGTCGCCTGTCTGAAATTCGGGAGCCATGGAGTCGCCAACCACGACGAAGGCGAAGGCGGTTTCATCATGCACGCCTGAGCCGATGCGGGGGATGTAGTCGTAGCCGATGCCGTTATCGAGGCCCATGTGCTCGAAGTCGACAGGCTCGCCGGCGGGCGCGCGGTTGATGATGGGCACGCCGCCCTGCGGGTCGCCGCGATGCTGCTGGAGAATCGACGGACGATAGAGCGCTTCGAGCTGTTCGACCGTGATGCCAAAGCCCTTGGCCAGGCAGAGCTTGTTCTTGGCCGACAGGTCATCGGGCGTGGCGACGATGCGCTCAAGCTTCTTGATGGTGTTGCGATGCAGCTCGGAGCGCTGGGCCAGTTCCTCCTGACTCCAGCCTCGCTCAGCGCGCAGGGCTCTGATTTTGCTGCCAAAGTGGCTCATGCCTTCATTGAACCCGGATCCGCCGGTTCATGCAACCCAAATGAACAAAAATATTCAATATGAATGCAATGTTAGGGTTGTTTGTAAGGTATCTGTATGGTATTTTAAAGGCATGATGTTCAAAATGGACATAGCCGGGACCAGGTAACGTCAGCCCTTCATTTTCCATCCATCCAACAGAGCAAGTTCGACCCAGGCTGGTGCTTCAGGCGGCAGTCGCGGTCATCCGTTCACTTTTTTCGTACGGGAGGTTGTCAGCATGGGCGTGAACCCAGGGCATTACAGTGCGGGGTCGGACCGTCGTCTTCAGTTTGCCAGCAGGCAGCTGGAGCGTCAGCAGCCAACGGAGGAGGAGATTGAGGCGATGATCCATCGGCGGATCGAGGCGATGCATCAGCGCCTGCTCGAACGCGCCACCGGTGGGCTGCTCACCTGGCAGGGGGACCGCATCATTCATCGCAGCCCACGACGCAGGGTGGGGGCGCAGTCCCGTCCTCAGCAGGTCAGCAGCAGCCCGATGGCTTTGAGGATTTAAGGCGGGTTACGCTGGGCAGGGCCTGAGGGGGTATGTGACGGTATGAAAAACCCTTCTTGCATCGATTTGTGATATTCAGATATCCTTTGGTCCCCGTCATGCCGACAAAGATACGGATGAGACAAGCGAATTACTTCTGGCGGTCCCTGTCGTGAATCCATTGCAGACATCTCCCACGCTATCCGATGAGCAGGCGTTGCGTCAGATCCTCGACGTGACGCGCCAGCTGGCTGCGCCCATCGATCTGGCGACGATGCTTCAGCATGTGATGACCGCCGCCAAAGCCGTGCTCTCGGCCGACCGCGGTTCGGTGTTCCTCTACGATGAGGCGAACCGGGAGCTTTACACCACCATCGCCGATGGCACGCGGGGCATCCGCATCGGGATCGACAAGGGCATCGCCGGCGAGTGTGCCCGCACGCGCACCATCATCAACGTGCCCGACTGCTACAGCGATCCGCGCTTCAATCAGGAAGTGGACCGCAGGACGGGCTATCGCACGAACAATCTGATTACCGTTCCACTCATCGGCCTGGAAGACAAGCTGGTGGGTGTGATGCAGCTGCTCAACGCCGCCAAGGGCCTGTTCGACGCGCGCGATGAGCGCATCGCCGACGCGCTGGCCAGCCAGGCGGCGGTGGCGATTCAGCGATCGATGCTCATGGAGGAGCGCGAGATCAAGCTCAAGCTTGAGCGCGATCTTTCGCTGGCCCGCGAGATTCAGGAAGGCTGTCTGCCCGACAGAATCCCCACATTCGCAGGCTACGAGCTGGCCACGTACTCCAAGCCCGCCGACGAAACCGGGGGTGATATTTTTGATCTGATCCCCACGCCGATGATTCCGGGCAAGCCGGCGGAAACACTTCACATCATGCTCGCCGACGCGACGGGGCATGGCATCGGCCCGGCGTTGTCGGTCACGCAGGCGCGCTCGATGTTCCGCCTGGGTCTGCGACTGGGCAGCAAACTTGATGACCTGGTGACGCAGATCAACGCGCAGCTTTGCGATGACCTGTCGAGCCGGCGATTCATCACCGCATTCATGGGCAGGCTTGAGCCGGCGAACCATCGCGTGATGTATCAATCCGCAGGGCAGGGCCCGCTGGTGCACATCCGCGCCACCGATGGCCAGGCTGACGCACGGGCAGCCAGCACGATTCCGCTGGGCGTGGTCGATGACATTCCCCTCGAAGAACCCGGCATGATCGAAATGGCTCCGGGCGATCTGTTCGTCCTGCTGACCGACGGCTTCTACGAAGCGCAGAATCCGCAAGGCAAACAGATGGGTACAGAACTCATCTGCGAATACCTGGCCAGCGTGCGCCATCTCCCGGCGCAGCAGATCATGGATGGCATGGTCCAGGCGCTGGCCGAGTTTACCGATGGCGCGCCGCAGCTCGATGACCTGACGGGCGTGATCATCAAGCGCGTGTGAAGTCGATCCGTACAAGTGAGAAATAAAGCATCCCCACCTCTGGAGCGCCAGGGGTGGGGATGGTTGTTTACAGGGGAAGTTGGAACAGGGGGGGAGAGTAAGTGTGAAGTTGGGGGGAGGCCCAGCCATGCAATGGCTGGGCTTTGGGGAGAGGGAGTGGAGATTGAGGGAACGAGGAGATCAGAATCGCTAAAGCGCGCGCTGTGTGAATCACTCGCATGCGCTCAAAGCCCAGCCATTGCATGGCTGGGACAGACTTCCATCCCACCTTTCCCTCTGACTCTTCCAGCTCACACGATGCCCAGCGCCTTGCGCACCTGGTTGATCAGCTCGCGGGCCTTGGATTCCTCGCGGGCTTCGGCGATCAGGCGCAGGATCGGCTCGGTGTTGCTGGCGCGAACGTGCACCCATGAGTCGGGCCAGTCGATGCGCACGCCGTCCTGCGTGTCGATCTTCTGCTGTGCAAACGCCTGGCTGAGCACCGGCTTGAGCTTGGCCACGATGACCGGATCGACAGGCATCTTGTCTTTCACAATCGCATACGCCGGGATCTCGGCGACAATCTGCGAAAGCTTCTGCTTGCGTTTAGCCAGCATTTCGAGAATCAGCGCGATGCCAATCAGGCTGTCGCGGATGAACGACGACTGAGGCAGGATCACGCCACCATTGCCTTCGCCGCCGATGACGGCGCTGCATTCATTCATGATCGCCGCGACGTTGGCTTCACCCACCGCCGAGCGAAGCACCGATGCACCATAGCGGGCGGCGATGTCGTCAATCATGCGGCTGGTCGACAGATTCGCCACGGCTTTGGCGCCCTTGGCCTGGCTGCCCAGGCGTTCAAAGACATGCAGCGAGGTCAGCGCCAGCGAGTATTCCTCGCCGATGTACTGGCCCTGCTCATCGACGATGGCCAGGCGGTCGGCGTCGGGGTCCTGCGCGAAGCCTGCGTCGGCTTTGTGCTGCTGAACGCTCTGCGCCAGCTCGGTGAGATTTTCCTTCAGGGGCTCAGGGGTATGGGGGAACAGGCCCGTCGGCTGCGCGTAGAGGTGGACACATTCCACGCCCAGTTCACGCAGCAGCGCCGCGGTCTCGGGGCCACCAGCGCCATGCACGCTGTCGAGCACCACCTTGAGTTTCGCGCTGCGGATCAGCGCAGCATCCACATGATTAAGCACCCGCTGCACGTGCACATTCAGCGCGGTGTCGTCCTGCGCGAACTTCTGAAGACCATGCACGTCCACCAGGTTCAGAGGTTTGTCTGACTTGTAGAGATCGATGATCTCCTGCGCCTGCGCGGCCGGCGGAGCCACGCCATCGTGACGCAGGAACTTGAGCCCGTTCCAGATGATCGGGTTATGGCTGGCGGTGATGACAATGCCACCCTGCGCCCCCAGATGACGGGTCATGATCGCCACGCCCGGGGTCGTGAGGATGCCCACGCTCGTCACCCGACAGCCCACGGCGAGCAGGCCTGCCACAGCAGCCGACTCGATCATCTGCCCCGAAGGCCGGCTGTCGCGACCGATCACCACATGCACTTCACCGGGGTTGTGACTGCGGAGCCACTGTCCAAAGCAGGCGGCGTAACGCATGGCGACCTGGGGGGTCAGCGAGCTGCCAATCAGGCCACGCATGCCGCTGATACTGATCATCAAAGGGGCGTCTGACATTCCAGAGCGTCTTTCAATAAAGGAAACAATCAACCGTTACGTAATTCGGCCTGGTGGCCCGACAACCTGAGCATATCACATGAAAAACCCTGCATGGCCGGCGATCTATCAGGGAAAGTCGGCTTATGACGGCCGGTAACGGGTCAGATGCAGGTTTTCCATCAGTTTGATGATGGGAACTCAAGGGGCCAGAGGCTTGAGCCGATGCTAGGCACGGGTAAGTGGTCCTGCCGGCAGTGTGTACCCACTGCACGATTTTTGCAGGCTCACTGCAGCAGTGTTCGGGAGCTGCTTTCAGTGATGGAAAGATTTCGCATCAGCCATCTGCAACCAGGCCAGCGCCTGAGTCAGCCTTTGTTCTCCGCAACGGGACAGAAGCTGCTCAATGCTGGCGTTGTCCTTAACGACCGCCATCTCCAGGCGCTTCGTCGATGTGGTGATGGCGAAGTCTTTTCGGCCACCTCCATGGAGGAACTGGTCGAAGCAGGCGTGGTTCAGCGCTATGACAGTTCACGCCTGACGGTGGGTCAGCGTTCCGATCGCGGGGTGATGACCGCCGCCGGTCAGATCGTGCTTGAACCCGGGCAGGAGGTTGAAGAGCATCATATGGATGCTCTGGCCGCCGACGGGAATGCTTACGTCACCAGCAAAGCCACCGCCGCGGCCGAGCGTCGCGAGCGTGTGCTCATGGCTGATGCACTGGTGGAAGATCTGCTGCTTGAAGTGGAGCAGATGGATCTGCGCGTCAATGCATCAGGCGATACATCGTGGGTCATGCCTTACGATCCGGCGACCTGGCCTTCCCCTGAAAAACTCAAGGACATTCGTCAGGAAGCGGTGACGCAGCTGCGCCACTGCTATGCCCGCGTTGAAGCAGGTCTGGCGGTAGACATCAACGATCTGGACCACATCGTCGTGGAGCTGCTGGATCGTCTGGCGCATTATCCCTCGCAGTTCACGCAGCTGGCGCTGCTCTGCCCGCGTCGGGAAGATTATCTGCCCGACCACGCTTACACCGTGACGGTGCTGGCGATGGCCATCGGTCAGCAGCTGGGCTGGAGCAAGGAAGCGGTGCATCAGCAGGGCATCGCCGGGCTGACGTTCGACATGGGCATGCTCATGGTCCCCGAGCGCATCCGCACCGGCGCCTGCGAACTGACCGACATTGATCGCTCGCGCGTGCAGCGTCACCCGGTGTTCACGCTGGCGCTGATGCAGACCATCGACAGCCTCGACCCGATTATTCAGCTCGCTGCGTTGCAGCATCACGAGCGTGAGAATGGCTCGGGCTATCCGCGCGGGTCGCGCAAGGACAAGACCTGCGACTACGCCCGCGTCCTGGCCGTGGCTGATACCTTCGCCGCCAGCACCGAGCCGCGCCACTGGCGCAAGCCCAAGCTGCCTTACGTGGCGATGGAAGAAACACTGCGCCTGGCCTCGGCGATGGTGCTCTGGAAGCCTGCGGTGCGTGCGTTGATCCAGGCGGCAGGGCTGTTCCCCGTGGGCTCGTATGTGAAGCTCTCCGATGGCTCCAACGCGCATGTGCTGGCGAGCAATCCCCAGCAGCTGGCGCGCCCGCTGGTTCAGCCGCTGGAGATTGATGGCTCACCCAAGGGCCCGGCGATTGATCTGTCGCAGTGGCCTGAAGCCACGCTGACCATCACCCGCCCGATCGCCACCTTCCTGGGCTGATTCTCAGAATTCTCAGAATAAAACGCAGCGCGTACAATCTGGCTGCAGTCTGCCTGTGCGCAGGCAGCGCAAGCCGTTTTGCTGGACGCGGAATATCCTCATGGCGATGCAGTCACTTCAAGGCCATCTGCTGATCGCACGCGAAGACATGGGCGACCCCAACTTCGCGCGCACCGTGGTCTTCATGCTCCAGCACAATGAACACGGCGCGCTGGGGGTGATCCTCAATCGCCCGACCGACACGCCCATCGCCGAGGCCTGGGAGCAGGTCAGCGATGTTCCGTGCAATGCCATGGGCTTGATCCACATCGGCGGGCCATGCGAAGGGCCGCTGATGGTCATTCACGTGCACCCCGATCGTTCGCAGATCGACGTCATGCCCGGCGTGCACGTGGCCACCGATCAGGACGATGTGCAGTGGCTCATCGAACACTCCGCAGCGCCTACGCGCTTCTTCGTCGGCTATGCCGGATGGGATGGCGGACAGCTTGAAAACGAAATCGCCCAGGGCGGCTGGTACACCCTCCCGGCGAGCATCGACCATCTCTTCCACACGCAGGGTGATCTGTGGGAACAGCTGATCCAGCACGTGCGGCTGGAAAAACGCTACGAAGGCCTGCCTAAGAAACTGATCCCGCGAAATCCATCCGACAACTGAGCCGGCCACGCCGATGGGCCGTAGCGCTTCTCAAGCTCCTCAAACAGAGGCTTGAGCTTTGTGACGTGCGGTGAGGGATGGGACTCATCAATGGGAATCACCAGCTCGTGGCAGAGCTTCCCGGCTTTGCTTTCGATGGTGATAGTGTAGCTGTAGTGATCAGCCATGCTGGTTTCAACGCTGCGCATTTCAAACACACCCGCTGTCTGGAGCTGCTGATGAAGAGCTTTCATTTCTGCGCTGGACAGACGAATGATTCTGGCGCGCTGATCCAGGCGAATTGTCTCAGGCAGATCATCCTGATGAAACACCAGATGGATTTTGTAGTGACCCGCAAACCCGCCTGACAGGCTCAGGGGGTAGATCATTTCTGAAGTCGGCTCACAGACGACCGTCGGCCCAACAGGTGCGGGAGAAACACGCACTGTGGAAGCATCGGGAGTAGAAGGCGCATCCTCACAGCCTGGCAGCACAAGCAGGAGCAGCAGAAGACAGATGGGCCGGTAATGGGTGCGCATCACAACCTCCTGTCTCAGAATCATAACGTGAGCAGGAGTTCGGATTGAAGTCTTCAATAAGCAGATGGATGGCTTACATCCACGCCTGCGCCAGCGATTCAGCCATCAGCGCCGGGGCGGGGAAGTTCATCGCCGACACATCGTGATCTTCAAACATGCTGATGGTCAGCGTGCAGCCATCGGCGGAGAGGTCGATGGTTTCGCCAGGCGGTTCGGTGCTGCCCTGGCCGTTGGGCGAGGGGATGATCTGAACCTTGGGCTTGCAGGGATCCTGCGGGTTGTGGTCGATGACCGCGGCCCAGCGCTGATCGCTGAGCTGCACGATAGAGCCCGGCGGGTAGGGCGGGACCACCGTCAGCAGGGCACGCATCACCTGCGGATCAAACTTCTTGAGCGTCGCTTCCTCAAGCAGATGCCTGAGCACCGCCACCGGAGGCAGCGCCGGACCATTGGGCGGATTGCGATATTCATCGTAGTAGTCCGCCAGGCCGACAATGCGGGCGAAGATGTGCAGGCGGGTGCCATCGAGAATCGGGCTGTCCTTGCCTGCGTAGCCTGAGCCATCGAAACGCTGATGGTGGTTGAGCACCACGGTGGCAGCAGTAGCGGCGACCTTGCCTTTGACCAGCTGATAGCCCAGGGAGGGATGCTCTTTCCAGGCGGCGTCTTCCACGCCGGTCTGCTTGAACTTCTGGCGCACGGCCGGGTCAAGCTGGGTAATGCCGATGTCGTGCATCATGGCGCCCAGACCCAGGTTGTTCACTTCCTTGGCCTGGCCGGGGTCGACATGCTTGCGCTGGCGGATCAGATAGCCTTCAAGCTTCAGACCCATGAGCAGACTCAGGTAGGTCACGGTCGAGCTGTGACGCATGAGCGCGGTGTCAGGCGTGTCGCCGCTGGTCAGGTCGCCCATGAACAGCGCCGCCTGTGGATTGGCCAGCAGCTGGCTGATCAGCTCGCCGATGCTCTGGGTGTACTGTTCGTAAGGCAGACGGGCGGTGGCCTGCTTCTGAATCTTCTCAAAGGTGTCGGTGATCTGGTTGACCACGTTGCCCTGAGCCTGGAGTACATCGCGGTTCACGAACTTCTCAAGGAAGTTCAAACTCGGGTAGGACACCCAGATGGAACTGATGCCCAGCTGCTCGAGTCGCTTGATGGCAGACTCATCCAGGCTGAAGTTGGCTTTGAGCAGCACCTGATTGCGCACCCGCGGATTGTTCACAGGCAGCGCCAACTGCATGCCCGGTGTTGCTTTACGTACATCAATCCGCAGCATTGTCTTAATCCCTTGATCGCTCAGTTACTAAACCACGCCCCAAGGGTGAATTCGGCAGGATCACCGGACCACTTGAACACCCCGTGGAAAGAAGTGGAAATCAACTCAAAACAGGGCGCTGTTTTTCCCCAGCAAAACAACATCCCCACCCCTGAAAAGCTCAAGGGTGGGGACGAGGGGTTCGTAGCAGATGACGCAGCCTGATGCGGGCTCAGGCGTCCAGATCGCCGGCGGCTTCGGGCTGGTAGGTCACCTTTTCAATGGTGAACTTGCGCTTGCCCGCGGGAACTTCCCATTCCACTTCATCGCCTTCCCGGTAGCCCAGCAGGGCCGTGCCAATGGGGGCCAGGATGGAGATCTTGTCTTCATCGATATCCGCATGTTCCGGGTAGACCACGGTGAAGGTCTGAGTCCGCTTGGAGCCTTCCGGGCGGACCTTGACGGTGCTGTTCATGGTCACCACGTCGGCCGGGATGTCCTTGGAATCGACAACCTGAGCATGCTCAAGCTCCTGCTTCAACGCCTTGAAGTAAGGGCGGGACTGGATGTCCGTGCGGTTGTCGAACATCAGGGCCTGCAGACGTTCCTTGTCTTTCTGAGTCACGATCAGGGTGCGAGTCTTCATGGCATAGCTTCCCATGAGGGGTAATAAAGAAGTTAAACAACGACAGCGCGCCCGATGCGCGCAACAAAAAACCGCCACCGGGTCTGCGAAATCTTCGAGACCTGGTCGCGGATTCAGAATTGGATCGGTGAAATCTTCACAGTACCCCTATCGTAGCCCTGAGGGGGAGGGTGTCAATACTTTCAGGGCCTGATGGCTTCCGATTGCCCGAAATCCAGCTTTTTCGGGCACTTGTAACGCATTTCCCGGCTCCAAAACAGTTATCAGACGTTATTTCAGGCTGTCTGCATGCCTGTGGATGAAATGGGGATACGCGCTCAACTGCGCTCGACACCCTGGCGCGAGCCCCAGGAGGGGTGTCCGATAAAAACGTCAATATCAGTATTCGCAGGGCTGTCGACAGCGCAGCCGACGGTTATCGGGATTCACACGACAGGTTATACACAGGTCTTAAAATCCATAAATGCATGACGGGATAGATTCTATATCAACAGGCCGTCCACTTATACACATTCCGTCAGCACTCTTACGACGACGACTGTCTCTTTATCTCTTAAGAGATAAGAAAGCCCTTCCGACCCCATCCCATCGGAAAGTGGGACCTGGGGATAACCTGTGAAGTCTGTGGACAACACTGGGAACCCCGATTTTATCGTGACCTTCCAGTTACAGGGCAGTTATCACCAGGCAGGATACGAAAGTCCAATAACACTTTCCATCCAGCCATGAGATCGCCTGGCCAGAGCATCAGGCCGTCAGGAGCTGGCATTGAGGGCAGAAGGTGGTGGTACGCCCGATAACCGCCTGGCTGGTCAGAGGCGTGCTGCAGGTGAAGCAGTTCTGACCGGATCGGCCATAGACCTTGAGGGTCTTCTGGAACCCGCCGGCCTGGCCTTCGCCGTTGGCGTAATTGCGGATCGTCGAGCCGCCTGAGTTGATCGCCCGCTTGAGAATCGCTTTGAACGCCTTTACCAGACCCGTGACCGCCTCCGGGCTGAGGGTGTGGCAGGGCGTCAGCGGGTGGATGGCGCAGGCGAAGAGGGTTTCATCGACGTAGATGTTCCCCAGCCCGGCGACGATGGCCTGGTCGAGCAGCGCGGCTTTGATCGGCCGACGCGTCCGATTCAGCGACGCATGCAGCTGGCTGGGGGTGATGAGCAGGGCGTCAGGTCCCAGGGTTGTCCACCGGCTGGCCACAAGCTGGGGATAAGTGTCATAGGTCCACAGCCCGCCAAACCGGCGCGGGTCGCGGAAGGTCATCCAGCCGCCCTGGTCCAGCTGCCAGAGCAGATGCACATGCTTGTCGGTCAGCAGCGGGTCATCCTGGGCGAGGGTCGCCGGGTGGCAGCGCAGGGAGCCTGTCATGCCCAGATGCACGCATAGGCCCGGTCCGGGGGTGCTGTCAGCCTTGAGGCCCTCGATGGCCAGCTGCTTGCCATGACGGGTCATGGCATGGATCACGCAGCCTTGAAGCAGGGCCAGGGGGTGGCGGGAGCCTTCGACGATGTCCGCCCGCCTGACATGCACGGCCAGTACCCTGCGGCCAAGCACATGACGCGACACCGTCAGACGCACATTCTCAACTTCAGGTAATTCGGGCATGACATGTGGATTGTATGTCGATAAAGCCGATGAATCTTCAGGCAGGGAGGTTGGCCCGAGGGCTTTGGGCCCTGCCTGTATCACGGGGATGGCTTTTCCCCCCGTCACGGTAAAATACGTTCCAACTCGCACTTTCACCCTCAGGCTGTTCCCTGCGTGACAGGCTCAGGACCATCATGACCCCTACAGCGACATCTTCCGGTGACACCGGGATTCAGGAATTCCTGAACCGGGAACTGAGTTGGCTTGAGTTCAATCGACGGGTCCTGAACGAAGCGCTCGATCCTCGCACGCCGCTGCTGGAGCGCGTGGGCTTCCTGGCCATCTTCAACTCCAACCTCGACGAGTACTACCAGAAGCGCGTCGGGGGCCTGCGCAGGCAGATCGCCGCCGGTGTGTCGCTGCGGACGCCCGATGGGTCGAGCCCGCGCGAAACGCTCATGGCAGTGCGCCAGAAGGTCACCGAGCTGCTGGACATTCAGGCCCGCTGCTACAAGCAGGAGATTATCCCTGCGTTGAAGGAAGCAGGCATTGAGCTGATCACCTGGCAGGATTTGAATGAGGAAGAAGTCGCCACCTTCCGAAAGTACTTCCGCGACAACCTGTTTCCCGTGCTTACGCCTTTGTCGGTAGACCCGGGGCATCCCTTCCCGTTCATCAGCAACCTGAGCATGTCCATCGGAGTGATGATCAGTCCGCCTGAAGGTGAGGGCATGGGCGATCAGTCGCCTCAGTTTGCGCGTGTGAAGGTTCCCAAGCTGCTGCCTCGCTGGGTGCGCGTGGGATCGCAGAGCGCCAGGCCTTATCGCTTCATTCATCTGTCGCAGATCATCCGCCACAATCTGCAGGATCTGTTCGAGGGCATGACCATCCGCGAGACCGAGCTGTTCCGTGTGACGCGCAATGCCGACATCGAACGCGATGAGGAAGACGCCGAAGACCTGCTCGAACTCATCGAACAGGAACTGCGTGACCGCCGCTTTGGCAAGGTCGTGCGCCTGGAAGTGTCCGACAAGGCCTGCCCGAGCATCGTCTCGTTCCTGGCGCGCGAACTGGAGCTGGATGAGTGTGACATCTACCCCATGGCCGGCGAGCTGGACTACACCGACCTGCGCGTGATTGCGGACCTGGATCTGCCCGCGCTGAAGAACCCGGTGTGGACGCCGACGATTCCCACCCGCCTGGCCGACGATGAAGCTGACATCTTCAGCATCATCCGCGCCGGCGATGTGCTGGTGCATCATCCCTACGACAGCTTCAGCGCCAGCGTGGAGCGCTTCATCCGTGATGCAGCGCGCGACCCGAAAGTCGTGGCCATCAAGCAGACGCTCTATCGCACCAGTGCGGATTCGCCGTTCATTCCCGACCTCATCCGCGCTGCTGAAAGTGGCAAACAGGTGGTCTGCCTGGTGGAGCTCAAGGCCCGCTTCGACGAGGAGCGCAACATTCAGGTGGCGCAGCTGCTTGAAAAGGCCGGCGTGCACGTGGTCTATGGCATGGTCGGGCTCAAGACGCACACCAAGACTGCGGTGGTGGTGCGCCACGAAGCCGATGGCATGCGCGTCTACGCGCACATTGGCACGGGCAACTACAACTCCAAGACCGCGCAGCTCTACACCGACCTGGGCCTGTTCACCAGCAATCCGGAAATCACCAGCGACCTGGTGGAACTGTTCCACACGCTCACCGGCCGAAGCATCAAGCGCGATTTCAATCGCCTGCTCATCGCACCCACCAACATGAAGCGCCGCTTCCTGGAACTCATCGAGCGCGAGATTGCGCACGCTGCGGAGTGGCGCGAGCGTGGCAGCGACCCGGCCGATCCACTTCGGCCGCGCATCATCGCCAAGATGAACGCGCTCGAAGATGTGGAAGTGGTCCGCAAGCTGTACGAGGCTTCCAATGCCGGCGTGCGCATTGAGCTGATCGTGCGCGGGTTCTGCTGCCTGCGGCCGGGCGTTGCGGGCATGAGCGAGAACATCACCGTCATGAGCATCATCGGGCGGTTCCTCGAACACTCGCGCATCTTCTACTTCTTCAACGCGGGCAAGCCTGAGTATTTCATCGGCTCGGCCGACTGGATGTATCGCAACCTCAACAACCGCGTGGAGTGCGTGGTCCCCATCCTCGAGCCTTCGCTGCAGAGCAGGCTCTGGCAGATCCTGGAAGTGATGCGCAGCGACCAGCGCCAGGCCTGGGACATGCAGAGTGATGGCAGCTACATCCAGCGCCAGCCTGCAGAAGATGCACAGGGCCCCCTTGGAACCCACGCCACGCTGATGGAAATCGCCCGCCGGGATCACAGCCGATCGACGACATAAGCTGCGGACCAGTGAGGAGGCGATCCGCTGTCACAGGTCTGCTGATTTTGCTGGCTGCGCATTGAAGCTATGCAAATCACCAGGCTGATGTAGGATGGCGTCGGGACGCGTTGCTTCCGGAGGGCATCCATGCCACTTGAACTGCTGCTGCTTCTCAACAAAGAATACGTCTGCGAGGTGAATTCCAATATTCTCATGCAGGCGCAGTGTGAGAAGTGCGGGCTGACCTATTACTACATCATGCCCCGGCATGTGAAGACGTCGGCCATCGCGTGGCTGCATATTGCCAAAGCGCGGACTGAGCGACGCGCCGTTGAAAAAGCGCAGCGGAAACTCGAGCGGATCATCAATCAGGAAGCCGAGCTGGTTCCCTGTCCACAGTGTTACTGGATCAGTCAGTCGCTGGTGGAAGGCTATGGGCGTAAACAGTCTGGGAGTCGTGAGCTGCGCATGGTGCTGATGGGGTTGGGGCTGTCACTGTCATCCTGCGTGGCAGTGGTATCGAATCTCGCATTGGGTATGGTCCTGGCGGTGCTCAGTGTGCTGCTGGTGCTGATGGCGGGGCCGATTCAGTTGTGGATCTATCGGCGGAGAAACTACAACCGCCACTGGCCACAGCCGCCACGTGATCTGTCGATTGATACACCCTCCGCGCTGCTGCAGGTAGTAGATGAGCAGGGCGTGGAGACGTATGAGGAAGTGGTCGCCTCCGACCCGCAGCTGCTGGATGGTTCACGCAAAGCCGTCTTCAAGCTGGGTTACTTTCAGTGGCCGCCGGTGTGCTGCCAGTGTCTGGAGCCGACGGACAAGCTCTTCACGATCAATAGAGAAACGGACAAGCTGTCTCTGCCTTTCTGCCAGGCCTGTTCGACTCAGCGCAGTCGCCGGATCCTGAATCGCCTGAGCCTGGCCACGCTGATTACTGCGCTGATTCTGGGTTTTGTACTCATGTTTCCGCCGGCGTTTGTATCGATGCCCAATGGCAGGCTCTTTCTGGTGATCGGTGGGCTTGCTGCGTGGGTGGTGTATGTCGTGGTGTATCTGGGCGTGGCGAAAAGGCCGTTCAATTGGAAGTGGGTGAACAAGATTGATGGCCGATTCTGGGTTCACACCTGCAATCCTCAGTACAACCAGATGCTCCAGGTATACGCCGTGAGCACGCCGCAGGTGATCCGCTATGACTATCAGGAGGGGGTCTGGGTCAGGGAAACGGCCCCAACCCCAGCAACCGCCGAGCCCATCTGAGGGGGATGCATGCTGCTGATCATGCTGCTTGCCATCTTCTCGCCGGTGAAGGTCAAGGTCTGGAATCGCCAGATCAAGCAGGTGACCTGCGACAAATGCGCGACAAACTTCGCTTACGAGATGATCCGTCATGCCGATGGCGACACCGTGCACGTGGCGTTCACCGACTACAACGCCACGCGCGATCGCGCGACGCGGTCAGGCCGGCGCAAAAGCACGCAGCTGCTCGACCGGGAAGTGGAGATGACACCCTGTCCCACCTGTGGCTGGGTGAATGAAGACCTGGCCCGCACCTTTGGCTGGTATCTCTACTGGCCCAGCTGGATCATGAGCATATTTGTCATGGTCCTGGCGCTGCTGGCGGGCGGGAGCGCCTGTATCATTGCGTGGGAGTCAACCCATGGCAATCCGTTCTGGGTGGGGCTGATGGGCGTGATCTTCTTCCCGCTGCTGCTGTGGGTGTATGTCGGTTCCTGGCTGCGGGTGAAGTTGATGCGTCCCAACCGCCACTACCCGCAGGGCCCGCCGGTGGTTCCGCCGGGAACGCCGCTGCCCATGCTCCTGCAGTACGACGCCGCCGGACAGGTGATGGGCTACACGCGCGTTCCCATGGCATACACCAGCCCCGGTCGGCCCCAGCGGAAGGTGGTGTGCCACATTCAGGATCTGAACCTGCCTCAGTTCTGCTGCCGATGTCTGGTCCCGACCCCCGCTTCGTCATCCATGATCTGAAGAAGTACTTCCATGACGCGTATGTGGCGGTTCCCGTCTGCTCCTCCTGCAGGGGGAAGGGCTATCTCCAGACCATTGTGCTCTGGGCGGTCCTGCTGGCTGCATCGGCTGGCATGACCTGGGCGATGATCAGCAGGCCTGCGCCCATGTTTTCCGCGCTGTATCTGACAGGCATGGCCATCCTGGTGGTGGGGAGCACGCTCTATTACCTGCGGGGCATTCGGCCATACGGACTGCGGGTGCTGGATATCCATCGCGGGGTGGTGTCATTCGGGCCTTACAACCGCGATTACATCGGGCTGATGGTGGATCTGGAGGAGGCGATCGAACGCCGCCGACAGGGTGAGCCAGACGAAGAAGCCCCGCCCCAAATCACTGAACCTGTATGACCTGATCCCTGAAACCAATACACTTTTCCACGCCTGAGTAGCATCGGAAAATTTTATTGATCATGTTCATTAAATAACTTACAATGGTACTTCCAATATAATGACTGCAGATGTTGTGTTTCCTGTTCCTGGTCATACAGTTGTATTAGCGACGTTGATGCATACACATCCCCCGGGATGTATCCCCTTTGTCGATCGCATTCGCCGAAAGGATCTGAGAATGTCCAGCGTGTTGAGAAGGTCGGGTCTGTTGGCCTCGGTTCTGGCGTGCTGCCTGGCGCCGGCCGGGCTCTGGGCCGCCGAGCAGCCCACTGAAGAACTGGTCTCTGCCCAGGTGCTCAAGCAGCTTGAGGACGCCAGCCCGCTGGACGTCGAAAAGCTGCTGATCCCCATCCGTGACATCCGCGGGCCGATGGTGGCTTCGGTCAAGAACCCCCGCACCGGGTCGTGGAACATCCTCATTCACTACTTTGAAACCTACACCCGCAACCATTACCTGGTGCTGGTGGACGTGGCGAAGAATGAATACAAGACCATTCACTATCCCCATGCCCTGATCAACACCTTCTACCCCGTGCATGAACATGGCAGGATCTTCTTCCATGGCATGGGTGGCATCTCGGTGTATGACACGGCCACCAATGACATCAAAGTCATCAGTTCAACGATGGGCGGTGAAACTCGGCCTTTCACCCTCGGGCCCGATGGCATGCTCTACGTTACGGGCAGCGATAATCACCATCCGCTGGCCAGGAAGATCAATCCGAAAACCCTCGAAGTAACCGACTACGGCCAGGTGGGCCCGTCGCATGCCCCCAATGGCTGCTGGGGTTACTTCATCAACGCCGATGAGAAGTACATCTACATTGGCAGCGGCAAAATTCCGTGGCGACTGGTGGCTTTCAACCGCGAAACGAAGGAATCCAAGGTCCTGCTGACCGTGGATGACCCCAATGGCCTGGTCAGCTTCGGAACCGTCAAAGGCAAGCGGGCTGCGTTCACGCGATTCAGTGACTCCAAGCAGAACAAGCGCTACTGGCTGGGCGATGGCCAGGTCACCCTCATCACGGATGAAAAGACCCCGCCCGCCCATGCATCCGATGCCCCCAAGGCCAGCGCGCCCATCCAGTTCAAGACCGACAGCGACTGGAAACCCGATGGCGAAGGCGTGGTGGTCGCGCCGCTGGAATTCGAGGACGGGAAGAAGATTGACCTGAAGTTCACCATCCCCACCTTCCCGGCCAATGTGTATCAGGTCAGCGCCGGGCCTGATGGCAAGATCTATGGCTCGGGTGGCAACTATCTGGGCATCTTCATCTACGATCCGCAAACCAATACCAGCAGGCACCTGGCCAATGCGCCGGTCTCGATTCCGCTGCTGAACTGGATTGATGGCAAGCTGATCATGTCGGGCTATCCCCGTGGTGTGACGCTCTCCTACGATCCGACAAAACCCTGGACCGGTCGTAACAAGCAGTCGGATCGTAACCCGGCCAACGTGGTTCACCTGGGCAACGAAGGCGCTGGCTTCCATATCGCCTACGCCTCCGCAGTCGGGGCCGATGGCAAGTTCTACGCCACCGGCGGCTGGTATCGCAATGGCAACGGCGGGGGCCTGGGCTGGGTGGATGTCGCCACCAAACAGGCCGGCGGTATCCACGAAGGCATGGGCAGCTATCGCACCACGCATCTGACCACCGTGGGCAACGGCCGATATATGGTCATGTCGTCCAAGACGGTCATGAACCAGGACACCGGCGAAGCACCGCCTGCGCAGGCCAGGATCTTTGTCTATGACATTCAGGAAGGGAAGCTGACCTCCTTCGAAACCATCAAGGATGTCAACCACACCGGCGCCATCGCCGGCGCTCCGGGCGATTCCACCACGGTGCTGGCCATCACCAGCTATCCGTATCCTGCGGAAGAAAAGCCTGAGAACCGTGCCTCGCTGCTCTATGCCTTCGATGCGCTGACGGGCAAGGTGCTCTGGCAGAAGAAGCTGCCTCACGCCTGTGGCTTCATCCCCAACGAGAACTTCGATGGCAGCGTGGGCTTCCAGATGATCACCGGCCCGGATGGCTTCATCTGGACGTACCTGGGTGGAAAGATGGCCGCGGTCGACCCCGCTCGCTCCTGGGGTCTGGCGTATGAGGATGCCCGTCTGGTGCGCATCAATCCCGCCAACGGCGAGATTCACGTGGTGGGCATTGTGGGCACGGCCGGGAAGATGGCGTTCCTTAATAAGGATGTCTACCTCACTGGTGGCAGCAAGTACCACCTCGAAGGCTCCGGTTCGGAATACCTCCGCCGAGTGAAGAACGTGTTGAAGTAAAGACTTTCCTCTGAGCCTCGAGCCGAGGTTCAGCCAGACATGCAGAGCCCTGGGCATGCCAAGTGCCCGGGGCTCTTTCTATATAGGTTGATCAGCGGCGTGTAATGCCTGCTCGGACAGGGGAAAACAAGTATGAGAAGGCGGAGCAATAAGCCTGAAGGCTGTACGTTTTACGTATCGACGTAAATCATACATCTTCTCGTGAAAGGCAGAGGAATGGCGCATTGGATTCGAAGCATGGGCCTGGCCACGGCGGTCCTTGGCTCGTTACTGGCTCCCACAGCACTGCTGGCGGCCGAGAAGGCCACTGAGGAACTGATCTCGGAGAAGGTCCAGAAGCAGATCGAACAGGCCAAACCGCTCGAGGTTGAACGGCTGGTGAACCCCATCAAGTCGATTCAGGGCCCTGTCGTGTCCTACGTGGCCAATCCGCAGACCGGTTCGTACAACGTGCTGCTGCATTACTACGAAACCTACACCCGCAACAATCACCTCTACGTGGCCAATCTGGCGACGGGTGAAGTGAAGCGCTTCGATACTCCCGCCGGGCGCGTCATTAACTTTTTCGCGTCACATCAGCATGGCAAGATCTACTTCCATGGCCCCGGTTCGATCATGGTCTACAACACGTCGACCAATGACATCACGCCTCTGGGAGAGGAAATCGGCGGGGAAACCCGTCCCTTCACTTTCGGCCCCGATGGCATGATCTACGTGGCGGGCAGCAGTCAATCCAGGCCCACGGCGCTGCAGATCAATCCCGATACGGATAAAGTCACGCAGTATGGCTTTGTGGGTCCATCGAATGCCCCCAACGCCTGCTGGGGTTACTCCGTGGCGGCCGATGACACCCATGTCTACGTGGCCAGTGGCAAAGTTCCCTGGCGCCTGGTGGCGTACAACCGCAGCACGAAGGAATCCAAAGTGCTGCTGACGCTGGAAGATCCCCGTGGTCTGATCGGCTTCGGTCAGCATCAGGGCAAGCTCCAGGCCCGCGTACGTACGGACGAGGGCAATTCGTACACCCGATACTGGCTGGGCAACGGTGAAGTCACGGTCGTTAAAACTAACCAGGAGGAGCCCCCGGCCCACACGGCCAATACGGTGGTCAGGAATAATCCCACGGCTAAATTCACGGGCGAGCTCAAGCCCGATGGCGATGGGAATGTCGAAGTGGCCTGCACCTTCAGCGATGGCAAGTCCGGGACGGTGAAGATCAATGTCCCGACCTACCCGGCCAACGTGTACAACATCATCGCCGGGCCCGATGGCAAGATTTACGGCTCGGGCGGCAACTATCTGGGTCTGTTTGCCTACGACCCGGCCACCAATACCAACAAACAGCTGGTCTACTCGCCGACCTCCATGCCTCTGCTGCGGTTCGTGGGCGACAAGCTCGTCTACACCGGCTATCCCTCGGGCGTGACGATGGTTTATGACCCGTCCAAGCCCTGGAATCATGCCAGCAGCAACCCGAAGCGGATGGTCTATCTGGGGAATGAAGGGGCGGGTATCCACACGCCTTTCGCGGCTCAGGTGGGCGCGGATGGCAAGTTCTACGCGGCCGGCGGCTGGTATCGCAATGGCAATGGCGGGGGACTGGGGTGGCTGGACGTCGCCACGGGCAAAGCCGGTGGCACGCACGAAGGCATGACCAACTACCGAATCACCAACATGGTAGCGGTGGGCAATGCCCGCTACATGGTCATGTCGACCTTTACGGTCCGCGACCATGAAGGCAAGCACCCGATCCCCGAGCAGGCCAAAATCTTTGTGTACGACACCCAGGAAGGAAAGCTTTCCTCCTTTGAAACCATCGCCGGTCTCAAGCACACCGGGGCCATCGCCGGCGCTGCGGGGGATTCCACCACGGTGGTGGCACTGACGCGTCATCCTTCGTTCACCGGCGAATACGCTGATCACAAGGAATCGCTGCTCTATGCCTTCGATGCCCTGACCGGGAAGGTGCTCTGGCAGAAGAAGCTGCCTTACCCCGCGGGTTACAACGCCGCCGAAAACTACGATGCCTCGGTGGGCTTCAACCTCACCCTGGGCCCGGATGGCTACGTCTGGACCTTCCTGGGCGGGGCGCTCAAGCAGGTTGACCCGGCCCGCGACTGGGGTCTGAGCCTGGAAGATGCCCGGCTGGTGCGCATCAATCCCGCCAATGGCGATATTCAGGTCGTCGGCGTGGTAGGGATGGTCGGGAAGATGGCGTTCCTGGGCAAGGACCTGTATCTGGGTGGTGGCAGCAAGTACCACCTGGAAGGCTCCGGGGCGGAATTCCTCCGCCGGGTGAAGAACGTCCTCAAGTAATACCCTGTTCGATGCCTTTTCAGGGTATCGACGAACCTTCTCAAGGCTCCGAGCGTAGATCATGCTCGGAGCCTTTTTTGATGGGTGAAAATGAACAATGATCGCGCGAGGAAGATGGAAAACCGGGGGCAGACGCGCTGAGCCGGACGAAGGGGTCTATTATTCCCTATCGGCGGTGAACATTGATCAGATGTTGCTCATTTTCTCAGGCGGGGTTCAAGGCCCGAAAAGAAACGCACGGGAAACACTTCGGCGGGCCTATTTGTGGTTGCATGACGTCTGGTCATAATGCATATTGGGCAGTCCATTAAGTTTAAGCGCATGTCCGAACCGCTGATTGAGTTCTTACGTATGGTTGGATATGTGAATCATGTCGGTGTGGGAAAGTCCCGATCGGGACACTCAATAAGAGAGAAAGGTCATTCATGGCAGGTGGCCACGGCTATATCAAAGAAGATCTGAACATCGAAGCCAAGACGGGCAAGATCAACATGAGCATCATCACCACGCTCGGTGGTGGTCTGCTGCTGATCTGTTCCTTCATCGCCCAGTTTGTGTTCCCCAGTCAGGTGGACGTGGAAACGGGCGAATCGCTCAACTTCTACGCCTCGGCTCTGGGCCTGATCTCGGCGCTGATGCTGGGCACACCACTGATCTGGATCGCCATCAAGGACCTGTGGGAAGGCCATGCCCACATGAACGAACTGGTGGCCCTGGCGGTAGTGGCTGCCATCGCCATCGGCGAGTTCCAGGAAGCCGCTGCCATCTCCTTCTTCATGATCATCTCGGTGCTCATCGAAACGCGTACGGCGTTGGGTGCCAAGGCGAGCATTGAAAGCCTCATCAAGATCACTCCGACCCGCGCCCGCCGTATTACCGAGCAGGGCGAAGAGGAAGTAGACGCCAAGGACCTGCGCCCCGGCGATCTGGTGCGCGTCCGCCCCGGCGACAACATTCCCGCCGACGGTAAGGTGGTCAAGGGTTCCTCGACCGTGAACCAGGCCAACATCACCGGCGAATCGCTGCCTGTTGATAAGAACGTGGATGACGAAGTGTTCGGTGGCACGATCAACGCCACCGGCGTGATGGAGATCATGGTTACCAAGGCCGGTCAGGACACCACCCTGGGCCGCGTGAAGGACCTGATCCTCCAGGCTGAACGTACCCGCATCCCGATCATGAAGATGATCGACCGCTACGCCGTGTGGTACACGCCCACCATCCTGATGCTCGTGGGCATCATGCTGTTCTTCACGATGGGAAGCGACGCCACGCAGTCGCGTGAAGCGATGACCCGCGCCATCACCATGCTGGTGGCGGCCTGCCCCTGTGCGCTGATTCTGGCGACCCCGACCGCGATGGTGGCTGCGCTGTCCGCCGCTGCCCGTCTGGGTGTGCTGGTCAAGAGCGTGGTGGACCTCGAAGCCGCCCGTAACCTGACCGCCATGGTGTTCGACAAGACCGGTACGCTGACCACCGGCCAGCTGCAGGTGACCCGTCTGACCCCGGCTCCGGGCGTCGAAGGGGTGGACCTGCTCCAGACCGCCGCCGCTGCGGAACACAACAGCCGTCACCCCGTGGCCCGCGCCATCAACGAAGTGGCCCGCAAGGCCCGTCTGACCATCCCTGAGCCCCAGGCGTTTGAAGAAGTCTCGGGTAAGGGTGTTGTGGCGACGATTGATGGCAGCAAGATCGTGGTCGGCCGTGGTACCTGGCTGGCCAGCGGCGGCGCCTCGCTGACTGCGGAAGAAAACGAAGCGATCAACGCCGTGCTCACCAGCCCCGAAGCTGAAGGGCAGAGCATCCTGTTTGTCGCCCGTGACAACCGTTACCTGGGCTGGATCGGTCTGGAAGACAACGCTCGTGCGGAAGCCCCGGCGGCGGTCGACCAGCTGCGCGATCTGGGCCTCAAGCGTCTGATCATCGTCACCGGCGACCGCGAAAGCGTCGCCCGCCGCGTGGCTGCCCAGATGCACACCGAATACAAAGCCGAAGTGCTGCCTCACCAGAAGCTTGAGATGGTCGATTCGCTCAAGGAAGCCGGTCACCGCGTGGCGGTGGTGGGCGACGGTGTGAACGACGCTCCGGCTCTGGCGGCCGGCGATATCTCCATCGCCATGGGTGCTGCAGGGTCTGACGTGGCCATCCACTCGGCCACCATCGCCCTGATGAACAACAACCTCAACCGTATTCCGTTCCTCATCCGCCTGTCGCGCAAGGCCAGCGCGGTGGTGATGCAGAACCTGCTCATCGGTGTGGGCTTCATCGTCCTGTTCGTGGGCATGGGTGCCATGGGTACCCTCAAGCCCATCCACGCCGCGATGATTCACGTCATCAGCAGCCTCATCGTCATCTTCAACTCGGCCCGTCTGGTGCGTGAAGGCGAAGACATCGAGCACAAGGAAGCCGCCGCAGCGGATAAGGCCGCCGGCGTCTCCAGCAGGCAGCATCGTCACGATGACCACGCCGGTCATCACCACCACGATCATGACCATCACGGCCATGATCATGGTCACGACCACCATCATCACGCGCCTGCGACGGCCTGAACGGGTCAAAGCAGGCGGGCTCCTCTGGCTGTCATCCCCGCGCAGGCGGGGATCGCGGGGAACTCGCCTGATGCCTGCGGATGTCGCTGAATCTCCGCCTGCGCGGGGAGGATGGAAAGTCAGGTGTGCTGGATCAGGCCCCAGAGGCTTGCCTCAGTGGGTGATCCAGGCCGAGGCTGAAAAGTAAAGGGGTTTGCTGAACTCGTTACCTCGGTCAGGCGTAGAAGAACAACGGCCTGCATGAGCAGGTCGAAGGGAATGAAAAAAGCGGGCCGCATGGGCCCGCCGGGGGAGTTGAAAGGATGGCGGAGTCGGGCTCAGCCCACTTCGCGGTCCTGGAAGAGGATGACTGCCAGGGAAAGAATAGCCGCTGTCATCAGCAGGCTGTAACCCAGCGTCATCGCCAGGTAAGACGGGGTGAAGGAGTGATCCTGAGTCAGCGCATCGGCCGGCCAGAAGAACTGAATGTTGGGCAGAATGGCGTAAAGCGCGTTGACCAGGAAGAAGAGGAACTTGCTCATGATCGAGCCTGAGGTCGTCAGAACGGTCCAGGCCTGATCCACGAAAGAGAGAGAGGCAGCTTGGTTCTCGGCGTCGGAAATGTTGAGCTGGAAGGGCTTCTGAACGAGGTAGGTCAGGTAATCGCTGATCAGCCCGAACAGGAATACGCCCGTGCAGACCACCAGGTTCATCACCTGACCCAGTCGGGTCGAGGCGGCGATGGCCACCGCACTGAGCACCAGCAGCGCCTGGAAGATCAGCACCAGGCCCATGCAGATCTGCGTCATCTTGCCATCGTTCTTGGTCAGCTCGGCGGTGATGGTCTGGAATTCCCAGTGACGATCCAGCAGCAGCACCATCAGCGCACCAATGCTGGCCAGAATGAACGCCGTACCCACAAAGGTGGAAGTGAACACCCACTGGTAAAGGTAGTTGCCCGCAGCAGCGATGAGCAGGGCACCGAAGATCGCAATGGCGCCGAAGACCAGCACCGGGCCATCGAAGCCGTCGCTGGCAGTCTGCATCACCTGGTGGCGGGCGCTGAACAGGAAGATGATCGACAGCACCCAGTAAGCCGTGGCCAGAGCGCCGACGACGCCAAGGTACTTACCGATCACGAAGATGGGTCGTGGCACTGGCTTGCTGACTACCGTGAGGACCGTTTTGTTTTCGAGCTCATTGGAAAGCACACTGGTGGCGGTGAACGCCGCCAGGAACAGCCCGCCGGTGAGCAGCACGCTCAGGCCCATATCGATGAGCATCTTGTTATCGTCTTCCATGGTGTATGCTGCCAGGAAGACGTTGAGAACGAGCATGAGTGTGCCCACGAGAATCAGCACGACGAAAAGCGGCTGTCGAATGCTTTCGGTAAAACTGTTGCGTGCGATGGACCAGAGCTGGTAAATCATGGATCACTCTTCCGTGCGTATCAATGAATGAATCAGGACAGGATATCCAACCGTTGATGGGAATAATACGTTAACGGGTGATGGAAAGTTTGAGAAATTTATCATCCGCGTCACGCTGACGCTCACGAGGGAATGGGAACCGAGGCTATGCCAAATGATCCGCAGACGTTTCAACGAGGCGCCCAGGCTGCGGTCCTGGGTCTGATCGTCCAGCTGGTGCTGACGATCGCAGTAGCCCTTCTGGGGCTCTGGGCCAAGAGCCCTGCCATTCACGCCGCCACCTGGTATCTCATTGGTGGCCTGCCGGTGTGGGGCATTCTGTTCCTGGTGTTCAACCAGCAGCGCATCGAGCGTATTGAATCGCTCGAAGCCGAGCAGCTGGCTGCCCGTGACGCCGCCGCTGCGGCGCTGTTCGATGAGCGCGCCGACGATCTGGATCTGGCCCGCCGTCGCTTGGAGAAGCTCAACAAGTGGGGCATGGCCATCGTCAGCATCGGGCTGTCGGTCTACCTGATGGCCGTGGGCGTGACCTACTTCATTATCAATTACAAGCAGATTGACACCCGCATCCTCTCAGAATCGCTGCTGGTGACGCAGTCGCTGGCGCCTACGGTCAAGCCGCTGCTGCTGATGTTCGTGGCCGCTGCGGTGGCCCTGGTGGCGTTTGTGGTGGCCCGTTATGTGGCCGGAATGACCCGTCAGCCGGTCTGGACCCCGCTGCGTGGTGGGGCAGCTTACCTGGTGGGTACGAGCCTGATGGGCACTCTGATCGCCATCGCCGCGGTGTTTGTCGCAGGCATGGGCAGCAAGATCAT
>Ga0182792_1000135_pt1 | contig 71148 bp, 71 predicted proteins | sample Passage237B_FD_130497 | JGI IMG/M metagenome (GOLD analysis project Ga0182792, IMG submission 130497) | Cellulose adapted compost microbial communities from Newby Island Compost Facility, Milpitas, CA, USA - Passage2 37B (version 2) (version 2) ...
CGGCCACCGGCGCCGACGGCAGGCTGATCAGCCAGGCGCCGAATCCCGCCAGTGCGAGCCCCAGGAACGCCACCGTACCCCAGATGAAAGAACGCTTCGCCATGACCAGATGCTCCGGCAGATCCTGCACCAACGCGCGCGACGCTATCGGCGGACGACCGTGGCAGGAATGACAGAAAGATGTATTTTTCTGCCATGCATCCTGTGGTCCTTGTCGTCTATTCCGGCTTCGAGAGCCTCGACGTGTCCGGCCCCGCCTCGGTGTTCAACGGCGCCAACCGCGCGCTTCGCCACACGGGCCGCCCGCCCTTCTATCGGATCGACGTGGTCTCCGCGGCCGGCGGTTCCGTGACGAGCAGCAGCGGGATCGCCGTTCAGACGCAGCGCCTCGATGCGCTGCGGCGCGAGAAGATCGGCACGCTGCTGATCGCCGGCGCCGAGCGGGAGCACCTGCTGCCGGCGATGGGCGATCCCGAGCTGCGCGCGCGGCTTCCGCGGCTGGCCGCGAAGGCGGAGAGGTTCGGCTCGGTCTGCTCCGGCGGCTTCGTGCTGGCCGCGCTCGGCCTGCTGGACGGCCGCCGCGTCGCCTCGCACTGGGATGCCTGCGTGCCCCTCGCCGATGCCTTTCCCAACGTCACCGTCGACCCCGATGCGCTGTACGTGGTCGACGGACGGATATGGACGTCTGCCGGCGTGACCACCGGCATCGACATGGCGCTCGCCATGGTCGCCCGCGACCTCGACGCGATGATCGCGGGCGAGGTCGCGAAACGGCTGGTGCTCTATGCGCGCCGGCCCGGCCATCAGTCCCAGTTCAGCCCGCTGCTGCAGGCGCAGGCGAAGGCGGACGGCCCGCTGGCCGACCTGATCGGCTGGATCCACGCCAACCTCGATGCGCCGCTGGACGTGCCGACGCTGGCGGCGCGCGCCGGCCTCACCGAGCGGACCTTCCATCGCAAGTTCGTCGCCGCGACCGGAGCGACGCCGGCGCGCTTCGTCGAGACGGCGCGGCTGGACGCGGCGCGCCTGCTGCTGTCGCGCGGGCTTTCGCTGAAGGCCGTCGCGGCGCAGGTCGGCCTGTTCCCGCCGGCCCGCCTCAGCGAGGCCTTCGAGCGCCGGTTCGGCGTGGCTCCGCGGCTGTTCCGCGACATGCATGCCGAGTTCGGACCCCATCCGCATTGAGGCTCACCGCCGCGCGAAGCCGGCCAGGCTTGCATAGCCGCGCACGATCGCCTGCCGCTCGTCGTGCGACGCGATGCTGTCGACATCGTCGAAACCGTCCGGCGCGCGCGCCTCGACCATGTCGATGACCCGTTCCGGGCCGCCCTCGCGGTTGGCAAGCACGATCTTCTCCGTCACCGGCCGGCGCTCGGCATCATAGGCGGCCAGCGCCGCTTCGACCGACCCCGCCGACCGCAGGTGGACGGCCAAGCTGCGCGCGTCGAGGATGGCCTGGCTCGCGCCGTTCGAGCCGACGGGATACATCGGATGCGCGGCATCCCCCAGCAGCGTCACGCGTCCGAAAGACCAGCGCGGCAGCGGATCGCGGTCGCAGTTCGGATACTCGTAGAAGCCGCCGGTCGCCTCGATGATGGCGACCGGGTCGACGAAATCCAGCCGGAAGCGGTCACGGACGAAGGGCAGCACCTCGGCCAGGACGCCGGGACGGCTCCAGTCCTCGCGCCGCAACGGCGCAGCGCCCGCCGCGCCCGTCCTGGCCATCACCGCCCAGTTCGTCAGGCGCCTGTCGCCGCGGTCGGCGTCCAAGGCGATCGGGTAGAACACGAACTTGGCGACATTGCCGCCCGCGATCGCCATGGTGCGGCCGTCGCACCAGGTCGGCCAGGGGGTGCAGCCGCGCCACAGCATGATGCCACTCCAGACGGGCGGTCCTTCGCCGGGATGCAGTCGGGCACGCACGACCGAGTGGATGCCGTCGGCGCCGACCAGGAGGTCGCCGGGCGCGGACGAGGGCGCGCCGTCGCGCCCGGACAGCTCGACCGTGACGCCCCCGTCCGACTGATTGAAGCCCTGCACGGTGCAGCCGGTGCGGATGACCCCGGGGCCGAGGCGGTCGAGGACGGCCTTGTGGATCACGCCCAGCAGCCGGCCGCGGTGGATGCTGATCTGCGGATGCTCGTATCCGGCATCGACTCCGCGCAGTTCCCGCCACACGACCTGGCCGAGACGGTTGGCATAGACCAGCTCGCGCGTGCGGATGCCCTGCGCATCAAGATCGGGCAGCAACCCGAGAGCCGCGAGCTCCTGCACCGCATGCGGCAGCATGTTGATGCCGACACCAAGCTCGCGCACCTCGCCGGCACGCTCGAAGATCTCGACGTCGATGCCGCAACGATGCAGGTACAGGGCGGCCGTCAGGCCACCGATGCCGCCGCCGGCGATCAGCGCTTTCATCATGCACCTCCCGGGTTTGCAGAGGCGAGAGGCTATCGGCGCGAGAAGGCACCGCGAATGACAGAAGGCACGGGATCCCTGCCATCCTCCCGCAACGTCATCCGGGCCCTGTCAGGTCGGACATCTCGTACATGGGCCGGATCTCGATCTCGCTCGGCCCCGGCATGGGATTGGGGCAGCGCTTCACCCAGGCGACCGCCTCGTCCATGTCCTTGACCTCCCAGAGCCAGAAGCCCGCAACCAGCTCGCGGGTCGCGGCGAACGGCCCGTCGATCACCGTCCGGCCGGGACCGTCGAAGGCGATGCGCTTGCCGTGCGAGGACGGCTTGAGGCCGTCGCCGTCGCGCAGGATGCCGGCCTGCCGCAGCTCCTCGTTGTACCGCCCCATCGCCTCGAGCAGCGCCTGCGTCCGGGGCGTCAGGACGAAGCCCTTCTCGCTGTCCTCGGTCGCCTTCACGAGCACCATCACGCGCATCTGCCGTCTCCTTGCTCCCGTCGGCCCGATCGGCCGTCGTTGGAACGACGAACGGCGCAGGCGCGGCCCGACATCGGCGCGTCGAAAGTTCCTGGCGGGGACCCCGACTTTTTGCGCTCCGTATAGGGGCCCGGAAAACGGCACTCGGAACGCGGGCCAGCGTGGCAATTCGCCCGTCGCGCGACCCTGGCGCCCGCGCCCATGAGCCACGACTTCCGGTGGGGAAGTCAAAGGAAAAGACCATGCTCCATCAGCCGACCGATCGCCCGGAGATGCGCCGGGTTGCCCCGCCGGCCGACAGCGCGATCGCCCCCTGGTACGATGCGCCGACGCTGCTCGACAGCTTCGCCGTCGGGTTCGTGCGGCCCGAGGGCACCAGCATGCGGGCCATCGCCGAGCGTGCGCTGGGGGCGCCCCCGTCCTGGGTCCGCACGCTGATGCGCGTCCGCGACGGCATCATGGGTCCGCTCGGGGTCAAGACATCGCGGATGCTGCGGCATTCGCCGCACCCGCAGGGCCATGTGGATTTCTTCCGCGTGCTCGCCGAATACCCCGACGAAGTCGTCCTGGGCGAGGATGACCGGCACCTCGACTTTCGCCTGTCCCTCCTTTTCCGCGCGGCTCCGGCCGGGACGGAGATCGTCGCCACGACTGTCGTCCGGTCCCACAACGCGCTCGGCCGCTCCTACATTCTGGTGATCCGGCCGTTCCACCTGCTGATCGTCGGCTCGACGCTGCGGCGGCTGACCAGACTCCCTGTCGCGACCTGAGGTCGGGCGGCAACCCCACTTCGTCCGCCGTGTTCTCCAGTCGTCAGCAATCGCAGAGCCGTATCCGGCGGCCAGCCGACGGCTCAGGAGGAAGCAATGCCTGCAAAATCGGCTGCACAGCAGAAGGCCGCGGGGGCGGCGCTGTCCGCGAAGCGGGGCGACACCCCCAAGAGCGAACTCAAGGGCGCGTCGCGCTCGATGGAGAAGTCGATGAGCGAGAGCGAGCTGGAAAAAATGGCCTCCACCAAGCGCAAGGGCAAGCCCGAGCACAAGACGAAGAGCTGACCCGCCGGCGGATCACCGGCCGGCGTCGGCGAAGGCGGCCATCAGATCGTCGCTCTTCAGCGTCACGCCGTAGAGAAGGCGCACGAGGTAGTGGATGGCGTCGGTGACGTTGGCGGGCGAGCCCGTGGCGCAGGCATCGGCCACCATCAGGCAGCCGTAGCCCAGGAAGCTGGCGTCGCACAGGGTGGAGAAGACGCAGCGGTCGGTGTTGGTGCCGGAGAACAGCAGCGTGTCGATGCCGCGATTGCGCAGCACGGAGTCGAGCTCGTTGTCGTGGAAGCCCGAGAGCCTGTGCTTGTGGACCACGAGGTCGGACGGCTTCAGCTCGTCCACGAGCTGCGATCCCCAGTCGCCCGTCACCAGGATCCGTCCCCGCCCCGCCCAACCAGCCCGAATGGATCCTGGTCGCACGCTTCGCCGACGCGCAGGCTGCCCGCCGGTGGCGGGACAGCCCTGAACGGGCCGCCGCGCTCGCCGAGATCCGCCAGCAGCATCTCCTCGCCGACGAGGAGGTGCACCTGATGGAGGACCGCGGTCCCCGGCAGCAGAGCAGCGCCTCCGCCTTCTTCGCCTACGACGTCCCGGCCGGCAAGGAAGCCGCGTTCCAGGCCTGGCAGAAAGTGATCCACGCCGAGGAGGTCCGGCAGCCCGGCTTCCTGCGCCGCAAGATCGAGCCGCCCCTGTCGGGTGCCGGCGACGAATGGATCATCGTCCTCACCTTCGACACCGACGCCAACCTGTCACGCTGGCTGAACTCGGCCGACCGGCAGGCCCTGCTGCAGAAGGGCCGCGCGCTCGCCCTGGCCCCTCGCCTCTCCCGCACCAGCTACGGATTCGACTTCTGGTTCCGCGACAAGGACGCGCCGCGGCCCGGCAACGCAGCGATCCTCAAGAACAATCTCCTGGTGCTGCTGGTCCTCAACCCGATCGTGTTCCTGTGGGGTCTCGGTCCCGGCGCGGCGCTGGCGGCGCACGGCGTGCCGCCCTGGCTCGGCCTGTTCATCGGCGACCTCGTGAGCACGCAGCTCCTCGGCTGGCTGCTGGCGCCGGCGATCTTCAGGGCGTTCGGCTGGTGGCTGGCGCCCGAGGCCGGCTGGCGAACGACCGTCACGGGCTCGGCGCTCCTCGTGACGCTGTATGCACTCTCCATGGCCGTGCATGCGGCCCTGCTCCGCTACGCCTGAAACGCATCCCGCCGCATCACCGCGAGATCGTGCGCCCCAGAAAGTCCCGGATCAGCGGCACCATCTCGTCGGCCTTGTCCTCGAGCGCGAAATGACCGGTATCGATCAGATGGAACTCGGCCTTGGGAAGGTCGCGCCTGTAGGGATGGGCTCCGTCGGCGGGAAAGATCTTGTCGTTCCTGCCCCAGACGATCAGCGTCGGCGGCTGGTGCTTGCGGAAGTAGGCCTGCACGGCGGGATACAACGGAAGGTTGGTGCGGTAGTCGTAGAGGAGGTCCATCTGGATGTCCGCATTTCCCGGACGGTCGAGCAGCGCCTGGTCGTGGACCCAGTTGTCGGGCGCGATCCGGCTCACGTCGCCGACACCGTCGGTATACTGGAAACGGGTGATCTCCGGCGTGACCAGCACGTGCAGGGCCTTGCGGTGCGCCTCGGAGCCGTCGGACCAGTAGGCCTTGATAGGGTCCCAGAACTCCTTGAGCCCTTCTTCGTAGGCATTGCCGTTCTGGACGATGAGAGCGGTGATGCGGTCCGGATGCTTGAGCGCCAGGCGCCAGCCCACGGGCGCGCCATAGTCCATCACATACATCGCGTAGCGCCTGACGCCCATCTGGTCCAGCAGAGCGTCGACCAGCTCGCCAAAACGGTCGAACGTGTAGGAGAACGTCCTGCGGCCGGGCATGTCGCTCTGCCCGTAGCCCGGATAGTCGGGAGCGATCACATGGTAGCGGTCGGCCAGCTCGGGGATCAGGTTGCGGAACATGTGCGACGATGTCGGGAAGCCGTGAAGCAGCAGGACCGTCGGCGCGTCGGCGGGGCCCGCTTCGCGATAGAAGATCTTGATGCCGTCTACCACCCGAGTCCGGTGGTGCGTCACGATCGGAGCCTTCTCGCCCGGCGCCGCCTCGGCTGTCGGAACCTTGCCCAGACAGGCGGCACCGAAGGCCAGCACCGGCAGGCCGAAGGCCAACCGCCGGCGGCAGGCGGCAGTACCCGTTCCGATCCGATCAACGACCTTCATGTATACCTCCACGCAGAGGGCGACTTGCTCACATGAGCCATTGCAGCCTCCGCTGTCTGCCTGCGTACCGCGTTGCAGCAGAACAGGGCAGCCGGTAAGTTCGTGAGGAAACTTCTCGAAATCTGAAACGACGGGACCGAGATGGATCGATTGGAGGCGATGTCGGTCGTCATCGCCGTGGCCGAGACCGGCAGCATCTCCGCCGCCGCGCGTCGCCTGAAATCGCCGGTTGCCACCGTCAGCCGCAAGGTCGCCGAGCTCGAATCCCGCCTCAAGGCCCAGCTCTTCCAGCGCACCTCGCGGCGCATGACGTTGACCGCTGCCGGACGGTCCTACATCGAGGCCTGCAGGCGGATCATCGAGCAGGTCGACGATGCCGAGCGGGAGGTCTCGGGCGAGTACCGGCTTCCCAAGGGAGAGCTGGCGGTGACGACGCCCTGGGGCCTCGGGCACACGCACCTGCTGCCGCTTGCGGTCGAATTCCTCGAAGCCCACCCGGAAATTTCGCTGCGGCTCATGCTGACCGACCGCGTCGTCAACATGGCCGACGAGAATGTCGACGTCGCCATACGCATCGGAACGCTCCCGGACAGCACGCTGATCGCCACCCGCATCGGATCGATCCGCATCGTCGTATGCGCGAGCCCCTCATACTTGAAGGAACGGGGCCGGCCGAAGCAACCCGGCGATCTGGCGAAGCACGATTGCATAACCATCGACGATCATGCGGTGCCCTCGGCCTGGAGGTTCGTGCGCGCGGGCCGCGCGCGCGTGGCCCCACTCCGCTCCCGATTGTGCGTCAATACCTCCGAAGCAGCCGTGCTGGCCGCCGTCGAGGGCGCCGGACTGACGCGCGTCATGTCCTACAAGGTGGACGGCGCGCGGCGCGCAGGAAAGCTGGCGGTCGTCCTGGAAGAGTTCGAACCGGAACCTCTTCCGGTGCACATCCTGTACGCGCCGCGAAAGCCGGCGCCGCTGAAGCTGCGCGCGTTCCTCAACTGGATGACGCCGCGGCTCAAGGCGCGGCTGGCCTTCGCCTGAGCGCCAAGCCCTGTTCGGGACCGGATGGCCTTTCGTCTCGAACCACGCGAAGGACGCACCCGCGTCCGGGCGGCAACAGCGGCCACTGCCGGTGATTCCCGAATCCTCAGCCATGATGAGGGCCAAAGTGAGATTGCCGCGGACCGATCGTCGCGTGGTTGTGAAATCCGCTTGCAACCCTCCTCCATCGGGCGCGTACGATATTATCGCCGGCTCGTAGTTCCTTGAGCGTCGGCGGCTGGAAGACAGCGGCATCGGCTAGAATCAAGAATGTCCCGCGCTCCCGCTCACACTGATGAGAGGGAGGGCGCCATGCGGACAGCGCTCGAATGCCTTGCCATGGCCGAACGATGCGAGAGCATGGCCCGCTCCTGTTCCGACGAAATGGATGGGCAGATGCTGCGCGAGACGGCACAGCACTGGCGCGCCCTGGCGAAGGTCGCGCCCGGCACGCCGGGAGAAACGGTGCCCGCCGCGCCAACGAGGGGGTTCGGTGCGGGCCGAGACCGGGCTCAGTCGTCCTGATGCCCGTTGGCCGGACGCGGTGGCCGACCCGGGTCCGTCAGCTCGGCGGAGTCATGCTGTCGGGAGCAAAGCCGGTCGGCAGGCCGTCAATGCTCTTCATGTTCTTCAGGCCCCAGTATTTTCGCAGGTTGTCGACACCCTGCGCCATCCAGTGGCGCACGAGGCCGCCACGCTCCTCCCTGTAGTCGAACAGCGGCACGCCCAGGCCGCACGACGTCTGAACGAGGTCGACCGAAAGCCGGATGATCTGGCGCGCCCCGGCAATTTCCTCGAACGCCGGAACGAGAGCGGCGTACTCGGGCGTGCCGCGCATCAGCGATCGACCCTGGCCATAGAGCCGCAGGATCATCGGGGCGCCGTCGAAGGCGCAAAACATGATGGTCAGCCGCCTGTCGTGCGAGGCCATCAGGTGCGCACGGGTCTCGCTGCCGCTGCCCGTGCTGTCGAGGTAGGCGACGTCCGTCTCTCCGAGCACCCGGAACGAGGACAGGCCCTTGGGAGAGACGTTGACGCGTCCCTTGGGCGGGGCGCTGGCGACGAAGAAGATCTTCTGCCGCCCGATGAAAGCCCTGTGCTCCGGCTCGATCCTCGTGAATTGCTTGCCCATGCCCGCCCGTCCTTTGCGCAGCGATGAAGTCGAGGCGAAGAATGCAGGACATCTCGTACCGGTTTAAGGACCTATGTTATACTAGTACAAATAGCACCATGAAACGACAGGACCAGACACTTCCGACCCTGTCGCTCGGCGCCTTCCTGCGGTCGCTCCGAGAGCGCCGGTCTCCGGCGGACTTCGGGCTTGCCCCTGGACCGCGACGGCGCACACCCGGCCTCCGGCGCGAGGAGGTCGCGCAGCTCTGCGGCTTGAGCGTCACTTGGTACACGTGGATCGAGCAGGGCCGCGATGTCTCCGTCTCCGCCTCGACATTGGTGCGCCTGGCGCGCGGATTGCGCCTGGCGCGCGCCGAGCGCAGCTACCTGTTCGAGGTAGCAGGCCGACTCGATCCCGAGCGGCCAGGCACCAGGGAGGATCCCCCCGAGGAAGTGCTGGCCTGCGTTGATGCGATCGATGGCCCTGCCTACATACTCGATCGCACCTGGCGCGCGCGTCGCTGGAATGCAAAAGCGTCCCGGCTGTTTGCCGGATGGCTCGACGCCGACGGCGAAAAGAACCTGCTACGCTACATCTTCCTCAGGCCCGAGGCCCGGGCGCTGATCCTTGACTGGACGTCCCGTGCGCATCGCGTCGTCGCAGAGTTCCGCGCCGCCGTGACGGCGTACTCCGACGATCCAGACGTTCGCCGTGTTGTAGAGGAGCTGAGGATTGGAAGCGCCGAGTTCGAGCGCTGCTGGGAAACACAGGGGGTCCTGGCGCGCGAAGGGGGCGACCGTGCGTTCAATCATCCGACCATGGGACTGCTGCACTATCAGCAAGTGTCGCTGTCTCTCGCGGGCTGGCCCGACTATCGGCTGACGATGCTTCTTGCCGCATCGACCGCACGCAGCCGTTGACCAGGGGTCAGCTCGGCCAAGCCGAGCCGAGGATGATCGAGCAGAAGTTCTGACGGACGTAGTTCATGTCCTTCAGCGCCAGCACATCGGCCTTCACGTTTCCGAACGTCGTCTGCGGCTTCTTGATGATGCCGTTGGCGAAGTGCACGATGATGTTCTCCTTGAAGTTCGCCTCGCGCGGATGATGGGCGCAGACATGGTCGCGTTGTTCATGCGTGAAGTCGTGATAGGCGATTCCCAGAACGTCCATTTCCACACCGGCGGTCACCAGCGCGATGGTGGGGCGCATGTGCTGCGGTATACCGGGCGTGGTGTGGAGCGCGATGGCCGTCCACACGTCGTCGACATCGCGCTCGGGCACGCCGTAGCTTCTCATGAAGTCGCGCGCGGCATTGGCACCGTCGACCTCGAAGCGCAGATCGGGGCTCGAATACTTCTCGGTGAGGCCCATGTCGTGGAACATGGCGCCCAGGTACAGCAGCTCCGGGTCGTATTTCAGCCCGCGGCGCTCGCCGGTCAGCGCGCCCCACAGGAAGACGCGACGGCTGTGGTTGTAGAGCAGGTCGTTCTCGGTATCCCGCACGAGCTGCGTGGCGGCGCGCGCGATGGCGCTGTCAGGCAGGCGGATGCCGGCGACGATTTCGGACATGGAACGATCTCCTCCATCAGTGACCGGCCGGTCGCGACAACCGATGCCGCGACATCACTTCAGCCGGTCGGGCTCGTCGCCATATCGCAATGGAGGCCTGCTCCGGGCAACGGACTGGAGCCTGCGGATCAGGACAGCCGTACGTCGCTTCCTGACAAGCCCGGTGTGGCCTTCACGGCCCGAGACAGCGGTTCGCCGTCGGACGCCTGGCCTATGCCGACTCCGCGCGCCGGAAGCTCGCGCGATACCGGACGGGGGTCACGCCAAGGCGGGTGTTGAAGACGATCCTCATCCGGTCCGCCGACCCGAAGCCGCACTCGAAGGCGACGACCTTCAGCGGCCGGTCGCTTGCCTCGAGGCTCCTCCGCGCCGCATCGACGCGGGCGCGCTCGATGAACTCGTGAGGCGTGATCCCGGTCGACTGCACGAAATGTCGGACCAGATTGCGGGGACTCATACCGACCACGGCGGCAAGCGACTCCAGCGAGTGGCGCAACCCGATATTGGCCAGGACATGGTCCTGGATGCGTGCGATCGGTGAGTCCGGATCGGCCGGCGCCGTGAGATAGGGACTGAACTGCGACTGACCACCCTGGCGCTGGGCAACGACGACCAGCCGCTTCGCGACCTTGAGCGCCGTTTCCGCGCCGTGCCGCTGGCTGACGAGTGCCAGGCCCAGATCTATCCCCGCCGTCACCCCAGCCGCGGTGATCAACCGTCCATCGCGCACATAGATCAGGTCGGGTTCGACCTTTGCCCTGGGGAACCTCGCGGCCAGCGCCTGGGCATCCTGCCAATGTGTCGTGACACGCCGATCGTCGAGGAGGCCGGCATAGCCGAGGACGAAGGCGCCGGTGCAGATCGATCCATAGACGCTCGAGCGCCATGGCAATTCCTTGATCCACTCGAGCAGGTTCGGATCCGGCGCCGCCTCCGGCGGCGTCGGAGCACCGGCCACCAGGATGATGTCGAAGCCGCCCACCGCCTCCTCGAACGTGAGGTCGGCCACCAGCCGTATGCCGTTCGAGGCGCGCAGCGGTTGGCGGTGCGCGGCAACCAATACCGTTTGATAGCGGTCGTCATCGCCGAGAAACGTGTTCGCTTCGCTGAACACATCCATCGGCCCCGCCACGTCCAGTGCTTGGACCCCTTCGTAGACGACGATCGCAACAGCTTGTCCCGGCACCCCTTACCGCCTCTCCAGCCTGGCGCGCGCATTATGCAGCGCGTCCGGACACCGCAAAAGGCCCGGCGGCAGCAAGGGAACGACAGCATCGCCACCGGGACGGGCGTGCCCCGGCGCGTCGCTATCGTGGCCCGGGCAACCCATCCGGCGTCGTCAAGGGGCCGTCCTTGGCGTCGACAACGAACACCGCCAACAAGCTGGCAGCCTCCTTGTCGCTCGCGTTCTCGCTGATCACGTGATGTGAACCGGGCGGCTCGTAAAAGCCTTCGCCTGCGTGATAGACCTTCGCCGGCTCGGTGCCGACCTGGCTGCGGATGGAGCCAGACAGCACATAAGCGTAGATGAACGCGGACGCTGCATGCCGATGGGCCAGCGATCTGGCCCCGGGGGGATAGTTCACCGTCACGGCGACCATTCTCTTTCCTTCGACATTCGGCAATGCGTGCTCGAAGACGACCCTGACCTGCTCGCGGTCCTGGCCGGTAGCCGACGGAGCTCCCAGCGCGATCGCTGCCGCCAGCAGCGGGAGGGAGGCCGTTCGCATCCTCCTCTGCGATTCCGGCGTCACGACCGGTGGACTCGACAGCGCAGCAATCCGGGAGACGAATCGACTGATGGACATCATCGCACCTTTTCTCCTGACGGACCCAAGAAGGCGGCGGAGAACCAATCGTCATGGTGGATCCGCCGACGAGAAATCGCCGTTGCCATAAGCCTTGGCCTCATCCGCGTCTGCCGGCGAGCAGCACCGACAGCAGCGCGGCCAGACCGAATGCGGCAGCCACCCAGCCGAGCCGTTCGACCGCGCCGTCGGCGACGACCCAAGCGCCCGCCGCCGCCCCCATGGCGCTGCCGAGATAGATGGCCGAGGAATTCATCGAGAGGCTGACCGGGGCCAGTGCCGGAGCCAACGCCACCAGCCTGGCCTGCTGGGCAGCGATCAGTCCCCAGCTGGCCAGACCCCAGAGCAGGATCGCCGGCAGCATGACGTGCGGTGGCTGCGCCGGCCGGAGCGCCGCGCCGAGCGCGAAGGTCAGATAGGCCAGCAAGGCGAGCCCGCCGCAGACGATCACGGTATGCCGCGCCCCCCAACGGTCCGCCGCGCTGCCGCTGAGCTGGGTGCCGACCGCGCTGGCGAGGCCGAAGCCCAGCAGGACCGGCGCCAGAGCCTGCGGACCGAGGCCGGCGACGCCGGCGATGAAGGCGCCGAGGTAAGTGTAGACGGTGAAGGTGGCGGCCACGGTCAGCACGCTGGTCGCCAGCACCGCCAGGATGTCGCCGCGCTTCGCCAGCGCCACGCGCTCGCCCAGGCTCGTCGCCGCGCCGGGCTTTTGGTGCGGCAGCCGGGCAAGGATTCCCGCCAGCGACAGGGCCGCCAAGCCCGCTACGCCGAAGAAGGTGGCGCGCCAGCCGAACCCCTGCCCGATCAGCACGCCCAGCGGCACGCCGGCCACGATGGCCAGGGTCAGACCGGTGGTGACCATGGACAGCGCACGGCCTCGCCGCTCGCGCCCACCCGATGATGCGGCATAGCTGCTGGCAGCCGGCATGAAGGTCGCCGCGGACAGCGCCAGCAGCAGCCGCGCCACCAACAGCCCGGCATAGTCCGGCGCCAGGGCAGCGAGCAGGTTGCCGAGGGCGAAGCCAACCATGGCGAGGGCCAGCAGGCGACGCCGCTCCAGCCCGGCCGTCAGTACGGCCATGACCGGCGCACCGATGGCGTAGGCGAGGGAAAACGCGGTGACCAGATGGCCGGCGGCGGTCAGGCCGACGTTCAGGTCTCGTGCCACGGAGGGCAGCAGCCCGGCGATCATGAACCCTTCGGTGCCGATGGCGAAGGCCCCGAGCGTCAACCAGAAGAGAGTGCCCAGCGCGACCGGACCGGCGGTCCGGCCGGAGTCGGGCTCCAGCTCCTGGAGCACGGGATCCGCGCTCGTCATGTCGAGCCTGGCGTCGGGGAATCCGGGAAGGGAGACGCGGCGATCAGGTCGCAGGCGTTGGGGCTCGTGAATCCCGGAAGGAATCGCTCGCAGACGCCGGCATTCACGGTGCCGTACGTCGTCGCCGGCTTATGCGCAAAGCCGGCGAAATACTCTTGGATGAAACCTTCCTTGAAGTTCGTGCGCGGATACCTGGCGACGATTTCCTCGCGCACCTCCACGGAAAACTGGTCGATGCCCACCCCCAGCACGTCGAGGAGCACTCCGGAATTGAGAAGCGCCACTTCGGGCCGCATGTATTTCGGAATGCCCGGGGTGGTGTGCAGGGCGATCGCTTCCCAGACGGCCTGCACCTGGTCTTCCTCGATGCCGTGGGCGCTGAGAAACTGGCGGGCGGCATTCGCTCCGTCGACCTCGAAGCGCTCATCAGGGCTCGAGAACTTCCGAATGAGGCCGAGATCATGAAAGGCGGCGGCCACGTAGAGGAGTTCGCGGTCGAAGCGCAGCTTCCGGTGGCGGCCCTGCTCGACCGCGAACAGGTAGACACGCATCGAATGATTGAAGAGCAGGTCCGTGGCGTTGCCGCGCAGGATATCGGTCGCCTCTTTCGCGAGGAGGGAATCGGGAATGGCTAGGGAATGGGCAAGGTTGGGCGTGGTCATGGTTCGTCCCTTCTCGATCGATCAGTTCGCCGCGACGGCCAGCACGATCTTTCCCTTCGGCCGCGGCCGCTGGCCTTCCAGCATGAGATGAGCGTCGCGCGCCCGGGCGAGCGGCAGGACGGCCCCGACCCTCGTCCGAAGCTTCCCGTCGTCGATGAGGCGCGCGATCTCCGTCAGGTACCGGGCCGTGACGTCGACCAGGAAGAAGGCAGCCGTCACGCCATGGCGTTCGGCCAGTTGCCGGTCGGGATCGGACACCGCCGAGATCAGCGTGCCGCCGCGACGCAGGACCTGGAACGAGCGGCCCTGGATGTCGCCACCCACCAGGTCGATCACGGCGTCCGCGTCCCGGACGTCTTCCTCGAAGCGCCGGGTACGGTAGTCGATCACCCTGTCCGCGCCGAGGTCGTGCACGAAGGGAATGTCCTCCGTCGCCGCGGTCGCGATCGTTTGCAGCCCCGCGTGATGGGCCAGCTGAACGGCATAAGCTCCAACACTTCCCGCGCCGCCATGAATGACCACCGTCTGGCCCGCCTCCAGACGCGCGTGATCGAACAACGCCTGCCAGGCCGTCACGGCGACGACCGGAACGGAGGCCGCCTCGGCATGGGACAGCGAGACCGGCTTGGCCGAGACCATCCCGGCGGAGGCCAGGGCGTACTCGGCATAGGCGCCCGTGAACGGCGGGCTCGTCACGCCGTAGACCTGGTCGCCGACGCGCCGGTCTGAGACGCCGGTCCCGATGGCGGCGATCTCACCGGACAGGTCCGAGCCCAGCGTGAGCGGCAGCGGTTGCGGCAAGACGCTCTTTCCGGACCTGATCCAGCCGTCCCAGGGGCCGACTCCGGCAGCCCCGACCTTCACCAGGACCTCCCCCGGACCGGGTTCGGGCCGGGGAACGCGTTCGAACTTCATGATGTCCGGCGGGCCGAAGGCGTGCACGCGCCAGGCCATCATCGTCGGCTGGGCGCGGTCCTCGTCGGCGAAAGACATTGTGCTGCTGGGGGTCATGTCATGCTCCTCGTGCCCGGTTCGTCATGACTCGCGTCGATCGTCCCTGGCGGATTGCTGCCGGCGTCGTGGATGAGGACGGTGCATCGATCGTTGCTCCAGGCTCATTATCGGACAGGTCCGACCCGCCGTATTTCGGAATGGAACCCAGCTTTGGACAACGGAGGCCGACGAATGGATCAGGACAGCCCTCCGTCGTTTCGCGACACGCAGGTGACGGCGCCACGCCGCTGCCGACAAAGAACCCGCGCAGCAGACCACTGGCGGCGCCGCCAGCTACGGCCTGGCGAGCAGGTTCCAGACCAGGTGCCAGGACATGGGCTGGGACATGGGCTGGGATATCGCGACACCTTTGCAGGGACAGGCACCGGCGAGGTGATAGGATGGGGTCCCTTTCCCAATCACCGGTGGTATAGGAGACGCTCGGCCAGGGAGGAGACGATGCGACTACTCGGAGTCTTGATCGGCGTGGTGCTGTTTTCCTCCGCTGTACAGGGTGCCGACCATGCTGCCATCGCCTACTCGGAAGCGACCGGCAACTATGGTTTCGCCTTCAATTATCGAAGCGCCACCGATGCCATGGTCAGGGCAATTGCCGAATGCAGGAAGCACAGGGATTCGGAGGACTGCCGGCTGGTCCAAGGAGTTGCATCTGCGGTCAAGGGCAAGGAGTACTGCGCCGCCCTGGCGGTCCTCCGTCTTTCTGGAAAGGACGTCGGCGGCCAGCCGAAGACCTTCCGCTGGCTGTCGAGCGAAACCGCGCCAACGCAGCGGCAAGCTGAAGCGAAGGCCATGGAGACCTGCCAGGGAAAGCTGCAGAGCATTGCCAAGGAGCCTGCAGTTGCAAACTGCCAGCTCGTGGTCGGGGTCTGCAGCGGCTCCGGCAGTACGCCGGTCCAGCCGGAGGCTCGGCCGGAGACTCGGCCGGAGGCTCGGACGAACCTCAAGCTGAGGGACTGGAGGATGGACAGCGGCCTCCAGGACGGCAAGCCGTTCTGCGGTGTCGCCGCCGCGCTCATCGACGCCGAGAACGGAAAACAATACATATTCGGCTATACGCGCGACCCAGGGGGGAAGCTCGTAATCCACAGTCCTGGAAGCCACTTCACGGCCGGCCAGCTCCAAGTCGACAATGGCCGCGTCCACGCGCTCAAGTGTGCCGGGCCCGTTTGCTATTTCGGCACCGCCGCAGAGCAGGCGCAGGCGATGACTCAAATGAAGCAAGGGAAATCCGCCATCGTGATTCTGGATCTGTTTGGCGGAGGCAAGGCCGGACCCTTCGCGTTTCCGCTCGACAAGTTCGCGTCCGAGATAGGTCGGATATCGGAGTGCAGGTACTAGGGATCGGGCGGCATCGTCGATTCGCACGTCATCGATTTTCGCGCGTCGGTACACCGTAGCTTCTCATGAAGTCGACTTCAGGCCGCAGCGGGTGATCGCCCGCCTTCCGCCAAGGCATGGTGGAAATTGTCGCCACCTTGACAGGGACACGGCCCGGTCCGGTGATAGGATGGTGTCCTCCGTCCCCCGATCACCGGTGGCCGCGATGTACGAACCGAAGGTGCCGATCACGACTGCCGCCGAGGGCAAGGCGATCCTCGGACCCGACTTTCCCAGCCAGGTCGCCAAGGTGATCCGCCACATCGACGCGCACTGCCTGGCCTGGATCGAGCGCTGCCCCTTCGTCGTGATCTCGAGCATCAATGCCGCGGGTGAGATGGACGTCTCGCCCAAGGGGGACCCCCGGCTTCGTGAGCGAGCGGGACGCTCGCGGTCCGGGAGAGCATGACGAAGCGACGGGAGGCCAACGCATGAAGCGCAGCACGGATCGCATCCTGACAACCCACATGGGCAGCCTGCCGCGGCCGGACCTGCTGGCCGACCTGCTGGTGGCGGAAGCCGAGGGCAAGCCGGTCGACCTCACGCGCCTGCCGGCCCTGACCGACGAGGCGATGGCCTACATCGTGCGCCGCCAGCTCGAGTGCGGCATCGATGTCGGCAACGACGGCGAGATGCCACGCTCCACCTTCTTCGGCTACATCACGGGACGCATGTCGGGCTTCGGCGGCCAGTCGAAGCGGCGGCCGATCCTCGACATGCAGCAGTTCCCCAGATGGTGGCAGAACTACCAGGCGCGCGGCGTGCGCCGGCTGAACGTCTACGGCTTCCCGGCCGCGATCGGTCCGGTGCGCTACGAGAGCCTCGATGGGGCGAAGGCCGAGCTCGACGGCTTCGCCCGCGCCCTCGCCCGCCAGGAGCGGCACTTCGCCGAGACCTTCGTCACCGCCGTCTCGCCCGGCTTCGCTGCCTGCTCGCTGGAGAACCAGCACTACGACAGCCACGAGGCCTATGTCTTCGCGCTGGCCCGCGAGCTCAAGCGCGAATACGAATTCATCGTGGCGCAGGGCCACGTGCTGCAGATCGACTCGCCCGACCTCGGGATCGAGCGCGCCGGCTTCTTCCAGGACGAGCCGCTGCCCAGGTTCCTCGCGGCGATGGAGATGCATGTGGCGGCGCTGAACGAGGCGCTGGCCGGCATCCCGCCGGAGCGCGTGCGCTTCCATGCCTGCTGGGGGAACCGCGACAGCCCCCACGTCAACGACGTGCCGGCACCCGACGTGCTGCCGGTCTGCTACCAGGTGAAGGCCGGCGCGCTCTGCCTGCCCTTCGCCAATGCGCGCCACAGCCACGAGGTCGATGCCTTCCGCACGCAGAAGCTGCCCGACCACATGGCGCTGGTCTGCGGCGTGGTCGAGACAACGCACAACTACGTCGAGCACCCCGAGGTGATCGCCGAGCGGCTGGAGCGCGCCGTCCGGGCGGTCGGCGACCGCGAGCGCGTGATGGCCGGCACCGACTGCGGCTTCGGCACCATCGTGGGCGACACCCAGGTCTCGGAGGACGTCGTGTGGGCCAAGCTCGCGGCGATGCGCGACGGGGCCGCGATCGCGGGCCGGCGGTTGTGGGGCTGACCTCGTCTCTGCCGGACCGCGAGCCTCCGGCTCGCTCATGGGCGAGCCGGAGCCTCGCGCTCCAGGAGAGCCTCGAACACCGCCCGCTGGGCCGCAAAGGCGCGTTGGTAGGCGGGCCGCGCCTCGCCACGGGCGACGTAGGCGGCGAGGTTCGGATGCTCCTCCAGCAGGCCCGATCCCTGCAGCCGGCGCAGCACCGTCACCATCAGCAGGTCGCCGGCGCTGAAGGCGCCATCGAGCCAATCGGCCGCGCCCAGGCGGCGTGACAGGCTGGCCAGCCGCTGCCGGATACCGTCGTCCAGGAGACGCAGGCGATGCTCGTACCAAGGCTGGTCGCGGTCGAGGATGTGGAGCAGCGTGCGGTCGAAGATGGGCGGTTCCACCGTATCGACCGCGGCGAACATCCAAGCGATGGCGCGCGCACGAGCATCGGCATCGTCCGGCAACAGGCCGCCATGGCGCTCGGCGATGTGGAGCACGATCGCCCCCGATTCGAACAGGACGAGATCGCCCTCTTCATAGGTCGGGATCTGCCCGAACGGCTGAAGCGCGAGGTGCGCGGGCTGCTTCATCGCTGTGAACGAGAGAAGGCGGACCTGGTAAGGCTGACCCACCTCCTCCAGCGCCCAGCGCACGCGCATGTCGCGCGCCAGCCCCCTGCCGCCGTCGGGCGAGCGCTCGAAGGCCGTGATCGTGATGGTCATGGTCATCCTCCTTCGCCTGCCCGTTCCGAGGACGAACGAGCCGGAGCGATTCCGACACACCTTCCGGGCGAGGATGCGCGAGTGCTGCCGAGAGTCGGCTCGACGCAGACACCACCCATCGGCGGCAAATTACATAACCTACACGCCCCTATCGGTCTCAGCGCTCGACGAGGCGCCGACGCGTGGGCCGCACCGTGGCGCAGGCGGGCGTGCCGTCCTTGCCGGTGCCGACCACAGCCGTTTCGATGACGCCACCGCCATCGGCGGCACGGTCGAGCAGGCCGTTGCCGATGTCGTGGATGTCGATCTTCATGCGGCGGGACCAGGGTGACGAGGCATCGCCCGCCAACTGGCCGATGCGGACATAGACGAAGCGCCGCGTCGGCCCTTCGCGGCGCACCTGGTCCCCGAAGAATTTGGGGCCCGGCGCGACACGGACCTGAAGATCGAAGACGAGCGGCTCGCCCTTGCGCGACTGTTTCGGGTCGAGCGGCGAGTCGTCCTTCGCCTGAAGGCTGTGGAGCACGCCGATGACGGGCTGTTCGATGACGATTCGCAGATCGACCGGGCGCTGATCTGTCCGAGGCATGCAGGTTCGTAGCCCGGCAGGAAGCAGCTCACAAGGAAAGAGGCGCGCGGGCCCTGACCCGCGCGCCGTGCTCCCCGCCCGCGGGCGTCAGATCTGCGCGAGGCCGCCGTCCGTGAACACTTCGCTCCCGGTCATGAAGCTCGAGTCCGCCGAGGCGAGGAACGCCGCTGCGGCCGCCACCTCCGCCGGCTCGCCCAGCCGGCCGATCGGCGTGCCCGCGCCCAACGCCTCCATGGCCTCGGTGCCGACCACCTCGAGCGCCAGCTCGGTCCGCGTCGGCCCCGGCGACAGGACATTGACGCGGATGCCGGTGCCGCGCAGGTCCTGCGCCCAGCTGCGCGCGAAGTTGCGCACCGCGGCCTTGGTGGCGCTGTAGACGCTGAAGCCCGGCGTGCCCATCTCGCCGGTGGTCGAGCCGGTCAGGATGATCGTGCCGCCCGCCCGCATCAGCGGCAGGCCCTTCTGGACGGTGAACAGCAGGCCCCTGACGTTGACGTCGAAGGTCCGGTCGAACTGCTCGGGCGTGATCTCGCCCAGCGGGGCCACCTCGCCCGTGCCGGCGTTGGCGAACAGGATGTCGAGCCCGCCGCGCTCCGTCTTCACGGTCTCGAACAGGCGGTCGAGATCGGCGAGGTCGGCGACCGAGCCGGCGACCGCGCGGGCGTTCCCGCCGAGCTTTGCCAGGGCCTTGTCGAGCGGCTCGCGCCGGCGGCCGAAGATGTAGACGAACGCGCCCTCCTCGATGAAGCGCTGCGCCGCGGCCAATCCAATGCCTGTACCGCCGCCCGTCACCACCGCGGTCTTGCCTTCCAGTCTCTGCATCACGTGCTCCTTCACTCAGGTCGCACGGAGCTGGGGAAGCGCCCACCCGTTGACAAGTATATACCTTTTGGTAAGTACTAAGATATGTCCGAAACGCCTTCCCCGGTCGCCGGCTTCACCTGCGGCCTCGACGCGACGCTTCGCCTGATCTCGGGCAAGTGGAAGCCGCTGATCCTGTATTTCCTGCTGCAGGGGCCGAACCGCTACGGCGAGCTGAAGCGGGCCGTGCGCGGCGTCAGCGACAAGGTGCTGATCCAGCAGCTCAGGGAGCTGGAAGCCGACAGGGTCGTGAAGCGCACCGACTACAAGGAAGTCCCGCCGCGCGTGGACTATACGCTCACACCGCTGGGCCGCAGCCTCGCCCAGGCGCTCGAGCCGCTGTGCACCTGGGGCAGCCGGAACATGCCCGAGGTCGCGCGCATCTTCGAGGAACGCGAGAAGTGGGCGGAGCGCGAGAAGTGGCGCGAGGGCAAGGCGTCGTAGGCGGCGTGCCCGCTTCGCCTCATCCGCCGCGGTTCGCCCGCCGCGAGAGCCAATACCGACCGGCGCCGCCATGAGGCTGCCCCTCGCCGGCACGTTCCGGTCCCTGCGCGGGTTCAACTACCGGGTCTGGGCGGCGGGCGCCTTCGTGTCCAACGTCGGCACCTGGGTGCAGCGCACAGCGCAGGACTGGCTGGTCTTCACCCAGCTCACCCAGCACGACGCGTCGGCGGTCGGCCTGGTGATGGCGCTGCAGTTCGGGCCGCAGCTCCTGCTGCTGCCCCTCACCGGCTTCGCCGCCGACCATTTCAACCAGCGCCGGCTGCTGCTCATCACGCAGACGACGATGGGGGCGCTCGCCCTGATCCTCGGCGTGCTGACCGTGAGCGGCGCCGTCGCGCTCTGGCACGTCTACGTCTTCGCCTTCCTGTTCGGCAGCGCCGCCGCCTTCGATGCGCCGGTCCGCCAGACCTTCGTCGCCGAGCTGGTGCCCGAGAAGGACCTGCACAATGCGGTGGCACTGAACTCGACCTCGTTCAACGCCGCGCGCATGATCGGCCCGGCCATCGCCGGCCTCACCATCGCCGCGGTCGGCACGGGCTGGGCCTTCCTGCTGAACGGCGCCTCCTTTGCCGCGGTACTGGCGTCGCTGGCCTTCCTGCGGATGGGCGAGCTGCGGCCGATCGCGCGGGCGCATCGCACCCGGGGCAGCTTCACCGAGGGATTCCGCTATGTATGGCGGCGACCGGACCTGATGGCGATCCTGGTCATGCTGTTCCTGGTCGGCACCTTCGGCCTCAACTTCCCGATCTTCATCTCGGCCATGGCGGTCAAGGTCTTCCATGCCGACGCGCAGGGGTTCGGCCTGCTGTCGTCGTGCATGGCGATCGGCACCGTGCTGGGCGCGCTGTGGAGCGCCGGCCGCGAGCAGCCGCGCTTCACCCTGCTGCTGGGCGGCGCCGCGGTGTTCGGGCTGGGCTGCACGCTGGCCGCGCTGGCGCCCGGCTACTGGTTCTTCGCGGCGGCGCTGGTCCTCACCGGCGTGGCCGCGCTCACGCTGACCAACACGTCGAACAGCCTGATGCAGCTCACGACCGAGCGGGCCATGCGCGGCCGCGTGATGGCGCTCCGGATCGGCATTGCGCTCGGCGGCACGCCGATCGGCGCGCCCATCGTCGGCTGGGTGGCGGACCATCTCGGCCCGCGGTGGGCGTTGGGCGTTGGGGCGGCGGCGGGTTTTGCTGCCGCGGGGGTGGCGGTGTATGCGCTGGCGCGACGGGGGCGTTGGCCGCAAGGGTCGGGACAGTAGTTCCCGAACCGATCACGACCAGAAAGGCGCCCGGCAAAGGCGCTCAGCCGAGTTCCTGAGCAAGCCCGATGAGGATCCCTTCGGGTCCGCGGATGTAGCAGAGACGATACGAATCCTGGTAGCGGACCACCTCGCCCACGAGCTGCGCGCCGCGCGGGCGGAGCCTTTCCAGCGTCTCGTCGAGGTCGTCCACGGCGAACATGACGCGAAGGTAGCCGAGGGCGTTCACCGGGGCGTTGCGGTGATCCGCCACGATGGACGGCGCGAGGAAGCGGGACAGTTCGAGCCGGGAATGGCCGTCGGGCGTGCGCATCATGGCGATCTCGACGTGCTGGTCGCCGAGGCCGGTGACCCGCCCGGCCCATTCCCCCTCGACCATGGCCTTCCCTTCGAGATCGAGCCCGAGTTCACGAAAGAACGCGATCGCCGCGTCGAGGTCCTCGACGACGATCCCGACATTGTCCATCCGTTTGAGCGCCATGGGGTCCGATCCGCACGCTGTTGTCCGATGGATGGCCTCAAGCCCTAGCATGACAACCCAACGACCGCGCAGCGGCATTTGGGAGGAATCGCCATGGAGACTTCCGACAAGACCGCCATCGTCACCGGCGCCGCCTCCGGCATCGGCCTCGGGATCGCGACGGCGCTGGGCGAGGCCGGCGCCAACGTGGTGATGGCCGACATCGAGAAGGACGCGGTCGAGCAGGCCGCGCACCGCCTGTCCAGCACCAACAAGCAGGTCCACCCGGTCCGGATCGACGTCACGCAGGAACAGTCGGTGGTCGCGGCCCTCGCCGAGGCCGAGCGCCGCTTCGGCAGGCTCCACATCGCCTGCAACAACGCCGGCGTGCCGATGCACGGCACGAAGCTGGTCGACGTGCCGGTGGCCGACTGGGAATTCGTGATCGGCGTCAACGTCTGGGGCGTCATCCACGGCATCCGTCCCCTCGTGCCGGCGATCCTGAAGCACGGCGAGGACGGCCACGTCGTCAACACCGCCTCCGTCGCCGCGACGCAGAACCGCCGCGGCACCGACCAGGGCCCCTACTCGATGAGCAAGTACGCCGTGCTGTCGCTCACCGAGGCGCTGGAGCACGAGCTCGACGGCACCCGGGTCGGCGTCACCGCGCTCTGCCCGAGCCCGATCGCCACCAACCTGGCCCAGGGCGCGCGCCACCGTCCCGACCATCTCGGCGGCCCGGAGACGCGCCCGACTGCCGAGGCGGTCATGGCCGAGCGCCTGGCGCGGACCGGCATCGACCCGATGCGGGTCGGCGAGCGGGTGATCGAGGCGATCCGCAACAAGACCTTCTATGCCTTCGTGAGCGCCGTGCCGGTCGACACGATCAAGGCGCGGCACCGGCGGATCGAGGACGCCATGGAGAGTCGGTGGGTGACGGCGTATTAGCGTGAGCGAAGTGGCAAACAACATTCAACGAAAAATCGAGCCGAGGACTTTCCAGTGCTGCAACACGATCGGCACGCCTCTGACTGCCGTTCCGCCTGCCACGGGAAATTGCACGAATTCGCCTTCGCCGCTCTGCCCGACATTCTCGAGATAGAAAACAGACGGTGCTTCCGGCATCGCTTTCCCCAGCCGTTTCAGATAGGCGAAATGATCCGTCGATGCGGGATCGGCCTTCGTGACGACGGCGAGAATGCGCCCGTGTAGAAGGGAGAGGTCGGGCGGCCGTCCTAAAAGCACATAGCCTCCGTCCAACGCGACCGGAAACGCGCTGTCGCCGGCAACACGCGCAGCGGCGACCACCTGGGCGAGCATAGGCGAGGCGCTCAGAGCGACCGCCTCGTCTTGGGATTTGGCCGTCGTCGTCTCGTCGAACAGCACTCCAACAACCTTGTGGAGGGTCGCGCTACTGCGCTGCACAAAATGCGTCGGCGGCGCTCTCGGATTGGTTGAGGGCATCGTTTCCAGCGCGACCCGTGCCAGATCCGTGTTGTCGATCCCGATCCGACGAGCATAGGTCTTGCCCGGCGTCTGCACGACGGCGAAATCGCCGTTCTTTACCTCCGCCGTAGCCGAGACGATCAGAGTCTGCCCGGGAAATGCTACGAGACCGAGAGTCGGCGCGCGAAGCGCAAACAGCGACACATCGCCGAGTGTTGTCAAATCGAAGGTTTCCGTCGCATCGTCAACACTAGTCAGCGCCCCGCCGACTTCCCGCGCGGCTAGACGGCCGACTACGGCGATGGGTTTCTTTGGCAGTATGACGATTGTCAGGTTGGGTTCGCCCTTTTGCGCATCGGCGATGGCTTGCTCTGCTGGCAAACGGCCCATGAAACGGGCATAAGCTAGCCAACACGCATCGATGGCCGAAAAGACGTCCTCGTAGCCTTGCCTTACTACATCAGCTTCAGCCGGTGAGATCTGATCCGCCAGGCCATGATGCGCCTTGTTGATAACGTCGCGAAACAGCGCTCCTGCACGCAAGAGCGGGAGGTCAAGAAGCCGCTGAAATGGCTCTTCATTAAATGGTCGCTCGCCGCGTTTGCGCGCAGCCGCGATCCGACCCAGGAGGTCGTTCAAGGTAGGGTCAAAAAGGACAGACGGATCAGAGGCAAGCAGGTCCCACAGCTTGGTCTCGATCCGTACACGGACCGGATGGACGAAGGCACGCGCGAGGGAGACATCGTTCACGTCGGTCTTCTGCCAATGCTCACAGCGCTTTCGCGCCTCGTCCGCCACCGGCGCGAGGGTCGCAGTGCATTTCGAGGTCGAGACGGCCGAGAATTCCCAAGTCTCGAAGCGGTATCTTGCCCCTCCGGTGTTGTAGGCGGTAACGAACGCTTCGATGGCCGGGATGAATCCGAAATCATTGCTGACGATCAGCGGATTGAGTTGCGCTGCCACAAGATATGGCACCGTCGAGGCCAAGTTCGCTACATTGCTAGGGTCGAACAGGTCCTGCGGATCGTCCATCAAGAGGATTGTGAGACCGCCGGTGCGATTCCAGACTTGCTGCCAGAGCGCCACGACGAATGCGGCGAGATAGGCACGCAGGGCAGACGCATTCATGACGTGATGCGCTTCGACCAAGTGCTTGCCTTGTGACGCCCGCAGGCCTAGTCCGTCGGACTTTGCCGGATCGAGTCCAGCATATGCTGGCGCCTCCAGAAACTGCGCCCGATACATGCGCGTCGCCCACGCGCTCGCCTGACTGTCCAGCGCGGCAATCAGGCCGGCTACCTGATCGTGCACCAGCGCTGGAAAGCGAACGAAAGGTTCGACTGCCTTGGCGGCCCGCGCCAGCCGCTCGATCCGGACCTTTAGTTTCGCCCATTTCTCGCAGGTCTCTTTGATCTGGGTGAGCTGCCGACGCAGACTCGCGAAGACCGTTGCGGCATCCCGATAGGCCTTCAACACCATCAACTGGCCATTGATGGAACGAAGATTGGCGGCGAGATTGGTCTCCGGCTCGTCCGTTCGCAGGACGCCCGTCATTGCGGTTTTCGCGAACTCCGAGTGTTCGGCGCGGTAACGCGCGAGCTGAATGGCGCGGCGAATATTCGTCATGGCCGCACGCAGATTCTCGTTGTCAGGAATCATTGACGGAATGTCGACGCCGGGAAGCGGGGCACGCTGTGGCGCATCTTTCCATGCAGCTCGGCACAATGTCGCGATGCCGGGCGCCATCTTCTTGAGCATTGCCGGAAACTCCGGCATCCCAAAGACTTCCTTGGACAGCGCAGCCTCGTAGAGAGCGGCGAGGTCGTCCGGAACGGATTGCTCGACAAATGGGCGGAGTGTCGCCGGCAGCCGCCCGCGCAACGACTGTTTTGTGTCGCGCTCCCACTCGGCCGCCGTCTTCAGAATCGCGGCGTCAGCTGTTCGGGCTTGGTTCAGAGCCGCAGCGACAGAACGGTCCAACAACGCGTCCATTGGAATCGCGCCGGCCTCGTTGAGATCGCGCTCGCAAACAGGGCAGTCTGTGAATGGCCTGCCCGGATGGGCCGCCTCATGCCACTTTGCGACGAGACCGTAAAGCCGCATCCGATCGGCGCGCCCGGCGTCAGCCAAGTGTGCGACCAAGGTTCTTGCCTCCGCCTCGATCTTTACGAGCAAGTCCTCGGCGGCGGTCATGTCTTCGGCTGTCACATCGCCGAGCTTCGACGAAAGCTGTATCGACGGCAGTCCCTTGAGCGCCGCTCCACTGAAGCAGTAGCCTGCCGCCGTCAGGGCGTCGCCAAAACGCTTGATTTCTGCTTCTGTCGCCAGCGACGGCAGCACGGAAAGTATTAGTAGGGCATCGGCAGCGGCCTTGGCTTCGACGGCTTTCAGGTGTGTCTCGGCCTCGTCGAGCCCGATCTTCCATGCGCCGGGGTTTGCATCGGACGGCACCACCACGCAAGCGAGATCAGGAAGCCCCTCGCTGGACTTCAGGAGATCGGCGAGCGTTTGCACTTGCTTCGCCGCCGTTGTTTCAGAGTCGTCTTTGTCGGTTGCCGCTTGCTTGGGATATTTGTTGGTCAGGGGTCGTGCAGACGTTCACTACGTTTGCCAAAATGCGCCAATGGCCGTAAGCCCGTTAGCGTCGACACAGCCTGCGACAATGTAGTTTTGTCGTCAAAGCGCATGGCGGCAGCGATGCCGGGCATCAACGCGCCGACCTGAAGTGCCAGCTCCGACACGCCTAGCTTGTCGAGGCCAGTTGATGTCGTCTTGAAAGCGCGCCTTCCATCGCGTTCAAGGCGACGTTCGACATCGACTTCGCGCTCGTCAATGAGCGACCGGAATGTGAGCCGTACCCAAGTATCCACCTTCGGCGCGCCGTCAACCGCCACAAGCTCGGCTTCGTTGGGGATAGGGACGATCGCAGGCAAGGCAAATTTCTTGTCCGCTATGTCGCCATCTTTGTCGCCGTCATCGACCAGGATCTGAATCGGTTCATGCAGAAGCGAGGGAAGACCCTGCGAGCGATAGCCGTAGCCAGTCAGACACCAGCAGATCGCACTTATCAGCGAAGTCTTACCCGCGCCGTTGAAACCGCGGAACAGCGAGACATCGGCCGCAAGCTCGAGCTCGAAAAGATTCGGATCTGCACCGGCGGCGACGCAGTGGCGATGCAACCCGCGGAAGCGATGCGCGACGATTTTGACGAGACGCCACTTCTGCACTGTAGCGGGCGGCCGCGCCTGCGGAGCAACGGCTTTGGGCGGCTTGTCCAACGCATCGAGCACACGGTCGATTTCGCCGTCCTGGATGGTCGGATCTTTGTCGGGATTCCAATAGGTCTGGCGACCCTGATTGTAGAACGCCAGAATCGCTCGACTATCAACCAAAGACAACGAGAAATCTTCACCGTCCGTGACCGCAAGGCTGTCGCCGGCGATCAAGTGGAGAATGACCTCGTCGAGGGTAAGATCGGCAATCCTGTGCGCCATCCCCTTGGGCCTTACTTTCTCAAGGTTTTTTCAGTCTAGCCTCGCATATCCTGACTTGACTATGCCTTCGGCTTTTTCGTCAAGGCGCACGTCCTTATGACATGTAGAGAGACGGGTTTCGGTGAGTTGCCGCACCTCGCACTCTTCCTCGCGGCTGGCGATGCGGCTCAGGAATGCGTGGTCAGATGGGCGTAGGTCCGCCATCACGCCGTCGGTCGAAATGACGCGTGATCCGTCGCCGACACGCCCGCTCTCGAAGCACGGCCCTAAGGGGCCGGCGGACCCGAGCCGTCCGGGATCACGCCCCCGCGCCGAGCCTCTCGGCATGCCACCTCAGGTGGTCCTCAATGAAGCTCTGGATGAACCAGTAGGAATGGTCGTAGCCCTCATGCCGGCGCAGGACTAGCGACTGGCCGGTGTCGCGGGCGGCCGCTTCGAGCGCATCGGGGCGGAGCTGGCTGTCGAGGAACTGGTCCTGCAGGCCCTGGTCGACCAGGATGGGTCCCGGAAACGGCGCCTTGCGCATCAGCAGGGTGGCGTCCCACTCCGCCCAGCGCGCGCGATCGGCGCCCAGGTAGCCGCCGAAGGCCTTGATGCCCCACGGCACCGAAACCGGGTTGGCGATCGGCGCGAAGGCCGAGACCGAGCGCCAGGCCCCCGGAGTCTTCAGCGCGACGACGAGCGCGCCATGGCCGCCCATGGAGTGGCCGAAGACGCCCCTGCGCTGTCCGTCGGCGGGGAACCGGGCCTCGACGAGCGCCGGCAGCTCGCGGGTCACATAGGAGAACATGCGGTAGTGCCGGCGCCACGGCTCGGCCTCGGCGTCGAGATAGAAGCCCGCGCCGCTGCCGAAGTCCCAATCGTCGTCCTCGCCCGGGAGGCCGAGGCCGCGCGGGCTGGTGTCCGGCGCCACCAGGATGAGGCCGAGCTCGGCGGCGTGGCGCAAGGCCCCCGCCTTGATCATGAAGGTCTCTTCCGTGCAGGTCAGGCCCGCCAGATAGTAGAGCACCGGCCGGCGGCGCGCCGCGTCGGCGCCAGGCGGCACATAGACGGCGATCTTCATCTCGGCGCCGATCTCGCGCGACGCATGGGAATAGAAGCCGATGGTCCCGCCGAAGCAGGCCTGCTCGCTGCGAACTGTCAGCACGATGGGTCTCACACGGTTGGGATGGTGACGGCGGTTTCGGCATCGTAAAGAGATCGGTGCCCGCTCGCCATGATCCGACGACGGGCGCCCTTCCCGCTCCTGGCCGCCCGCTCCTAGCTGCCCGCCTCTACCCGCCCGGATGCAGCCCCGGCGCTTCCCGCCCCATCCGCGCCACGTACTCCGTGTAGCCGCCGCCATACTGGTGGACGCCCTCGGGCGTCAGCTCCAGCACGCGGTTCGATAGGGCGGCCAGGAAGTGGCGGTCGTGGCTGACGAACAGCATCGTGCCCTCGAAGCCGGCCAGGGCGTCGACCAGCATCTCCTTGGTCGCCATGTCGAGGTGGTTGGTGGGCTCGTCGAGCACCAGGAAGTTCGGCGGATCGAACAGCATCAGCGCCATGACCAGGCGGGCCTTCTCGCCGCCGGACAGCACGCGGCAGGGCTTCTCGACATCGTCGCCGGAGAAGCCGAAGCAGCCGGCCAGGGTGCGCAGCGCGCCCTGCCCCGCCTGCGGGAACGCGGCGTCCAGCGATTCGAAGACCGTGTCATCGCCGTCCAGCAGGTCCATGGAGTGCTGGGCGAAGTAGCCCATGCGCACGCTGGCGCCGAGCGTCACGGTCCCCTCGTCCGGCTCGGTGGCGCCGGCCACGAGCTTCAGGAGCGTGGACTTGCCTGCGCCGTTGGCGCCCAGCACGCACCAGCGCTCCTGGCGGCGCAGCCGCAGATCGAGCCCGGCATAGATCGGCTGTTCACCATACGCCTTGTGGACGTTGCGGAAGCTCGCCACGTCGTCGCCCGAGCGTGGCGGGGTGCGGAATTCGAAGCGGACGGACTGGCGGCGCCGCGGCGGCTCGACCCGCTCGATCTTGTCCAGCTTCTTCACGCGGCTCTGGACCTGGGCGGCGTGCGAGGCGCGCGCCTTGAAGCGCTCGATGAACTTCAGCTCCTTGGCCAACATCGCCTGCTGGCGCTCGAACTGCGCCTGGCGCTGGCGCTCACCCAGCGCCCGCTGCTGCTCGTAGAAATCGTAGCCGCCCGAATAGGTGACGAGCGAGCCGCCGTCGATCTCGACGATCTTGCCGACGATGCGGCTCATGAAGGCGCGGTCGTGCGAGGTCATCAGCAGCGCGCCGTCATATGCCTTGAGGAAATCCTCCAGCCAGATCAGGCTTTCGAGGTCGAGATGGTTGCTGGGCTCGTCGAGCAGCATGCCGTCGGGCCGCATCAGCAGGATGCGGGCCAGCGCCACGCGCATCTTCCAGCCGCCGGAGAGCAGGCCCACGTCGCCGTCCATGCGCTCGGGGCTGAAGCTCAAGCCCGCCAGCACCTCGCGGGCGCGGGCCTCCAGCGCATAGCCGTCCAGCTCCTCGAAGCGGCCCTGCACCTCGCCGTAGCGCTCGACCAGGGCGTCCATCTCGTCCGCGCGCTCGGGATCGACCATGGCGGCCTCGAGCGCGGCCATCTCGGCGGTCAGCGCGCTCATCGGCCCGACGCCGTCCATCACCGCGGCGACCGCGCTCTTTCCCGACATCTCGCCGACATCCTGGCTGAAATAGCCGATCGTCATGCCGGGATCGATCGTCACCTGGCCGTCGTCGGGCGGCTCCTCGCCGGCGATCATGCGGAAGAGCGTGGTCTTGCCGGCGCCGTTGGGCCCCACCAGCCCCACCTTCTCGCCCTTCTGGAGGCCCATCGAGGCGTCGATGAACAGGATCTGATGGCCGTTCTGCTTGCCGATGTTGTCGAGACGGATCATGCGGTCCGTATCGGCCGGACGGCGGGGCGGCGCAAGATGCGCGACGCCGCAGAGGACGGCGCGCTCTTGAACGGCCGATGGTCAGACGAGATCCAACACGTCGGCCACCGGACGGCGCGGCTTCTGCGGCCAGTTTCCCGGACGCTCCGCCCCTATGGACAAGAGCATGACCGGTACTTCGTCCTCGGCCAGTCCGAACTCCCGATGCACCGCTTCGTCATCGAAGCCGATCATCGGCGTCGATCCCAAGCCCCAGGAACGGGCGACGTAGATCATCGCCGCCGCGCCAAAGGTACCGGTGCGCACCGCCTCGTCACGCTGGCGCCGCGGGTAGTCCTCATACAGTCCGCGTGCGGGGATCTCCCAATCCGGTATCAACCTTGCCGGCATGATGCCCGCTTCCACCACCGGTGCCAGGCGCTCCGGGACGACGCTGGCATCGGCCAACTGGCCGCAGACGATAAAGGTGACGGCCGCTTCGGTGATCGCGGGCTGGTTCCAGGCGATCGGACTCAGCCGAGCCTTGGCTTCAGGCGTGCGTACGGCGATGAAGCGCCAGTTCTGCAGGTGGAAGGATGTCGGCGCGGTGGTGCCGATTCGCACCAGCTCGCGGATCTGGTCGTCGCTCAAGGTGGCGGCGGGGTCGTAATACTTGGCGGCGGTGCGGCTTAAAATGCATTCGATGACGGCGTTGGTCATGGTTATTCCCATGCGTGAAGGATAGGGTGGGACACACGGATGCTTTCGCTCTCCTTGCTGGAGAGGCAGCGGGGATGGCGCCCGTTCGGCCAGCGAGCCATGCGCAGTTCCCCCGGCGCGTCCGATGGGACGCAGCCGGCCCCGCGCATGGGATGCGCGCCGCCTACGGACGAAGGTGGATAATCGTCTTCCCGCTGATCCGCTGGGTCGGATTGAAAGCGGCGACGGCCTCGTCGAGGATCGCGGTGTTGCCGATGTTCGTCCGCAACCGTCCGTCCCGCACCCGCTGCACGATCTCCCCCAGTTGGGCACGATCGGACTCGACGACGAAGTCCACCGCCAGGCCCTCGGCCGGCCGCACCTCGCTCGGGCCGACGATGGACACCAATATTCCTCCAGGTCGAACCAGGCGCGCGGAACGCTTCCCGACCTCGCCGCCGATGACGTCGAACACCAGATCGACTCCGCCGACGTCTTCGAGGACGTCGTGGTCGAGGTCGACAAAATCCTGCGCGCCGAAGTCGAGCGCCTTCTGCCGATCGGCCGCGCGTCCGGTGCCGATGACGTAGGCACCGGCTTCTCTCGCGAGTTGCGTCACCATCGACCCGACTGCGCCGGCTGCGCCGTGCGCGAGGACGCTGTGCCCCGCCCGAAGGCGGCCGTGCTCGAACAGTCCCTGCCATGCGGTCAGGCCCGAGATCGGCAGGCTCGCGCCCACCGTGAAGTCGACGTCGCCCGGCAGCGGCGCGAGGTTGCGTGCCTCCATGGCCACGTACTCCGCCAGCGTGCCGTCGCGATACCAGTCGGCGAGGCCGAACACCCGCTGTCCCACCGACAGCCCCGTAGTGCCGTAGCCGAGAGCGGTGACCACTCCGGCCAGCTCGTGGCCGGGGATCGACGGTGTTCGGTCTCGCCCGAGGCGATCGGTCCAGGTCGAGGGCCACGTCAGCTCAGTCGGAACGAATCCCGACGCGTGAACCTGGACGATGACGTCGTTGATCGCTGCCTGCGGGTCGGGCCGCTCCGTCAGCTTCATTCCGGCGGTTCCCGCCGCCTGGTCCGTCACAACGATTGCCTTCATCGTCCACCTGCCTGAGTGTGGCCGCTCATCATCTTCCGAACTCCTTTGCAGACGAGCAAACGTAGGAAGGCCACGTTGCCACCGGTCCCGGCGCGACGAAACCCGGGTCGGGCATTCCGGGACGCGCGGACACGCATTCTGGACTCTGGAGCCGGCCAGCGGCCGGGGCGCGGCATCCGGCTCAAGCGCCCTTGTCACCTTCAGCGTTCTTCACGCGCAGCCGGTACTCGCTGGGATCGACACTGTAGGCTTTGCGGAAGGCTCGCACGAAGCTCGACCGGCTTTCGTAGCCGGCGCTGTAGGCCACGACGTCGACGGAAGCCGACGTCGTCGTGAGATCGAGCGCGGCCTGCCGCATCCTGAGGTCGCGAAGGATGGCCATGGGCGACCTACCGAAGATCTCGGAGAAGCGGGCCATGAAGGCCGAACGGCTCAAGCTTGCGCTCTGCGCCAGGCTCTGGACCGTATGGGCGGCCCCCGGACGCGCCACCATGTCGGCGAATGCACGCGTGATCTGCCGGTCCGCGAGAATCGAAAACCGATCGGTCCAGTCGCGGGAGGACTTCATTGACCGCCTCACCAGCGCGATGACGACCTGCTTCAGCAGGGAAGCCGTCATGGCGCCCGTGCCGATCTCCTGCGCGTAGAGCTCAGCGACCGCTTCGCGAAGCTTCAGGTCGACCTTGTCCGCCGGTTCGAATTTCTCGACCACGGGCACTCGCAATTCGCGAAACAACCCGACGGATCGTCCGAAGGATGCATTGAAGAAGCCGCAGATCTGGATGACCTCGGGTTGCTCGCCCGGCATGCCGATGCGCAACACACCGTCATGCCGCTTCCAGCAATCGCGAGAGATGAGCTTCATCGGGCCGCTGCCCTCGTCGACTTCGATCGCGAACGGGGTATTCGGGGGCTTGATGATGAGCAGATGGGGTTCGAGCGATATCGAAGGCCCATTGCCGATCGAGATTCGCCCCCTGCCACTGATTATGTAATGGATCGCCGGCGCGTCGATCGTCCCCATCTCGGCACGATAGCCCGATGGAATCAGCATCTCGGTGAGCGCGACGACATCGATCTCGAGCGCCCGCATGAGGTTGTCGAGGTCGGCCGTGGCGAGCTTCGAAGCAGAGAGAGCGATCATCGGATCGGTCCGCTCTCCCTGTCGGTCGATTTTTCGCTTCATCGATCCAGCGCTCGCACACCAGCATGCAAAGGGCCGTCAACGCCTTCTAGCATGCCGGGTCGTCGACCGCCACTTTCACGCTCAGGCGATGGGCGGCAAGCGCGTAGGCGCAGGCTGGTCCCAAAGGCACCCGAACTTCAATGACCACAGCTCTCACGTCTTTCCAGATCGCGCCAGAAGTCGAGAACCGCAGCGACGATCGCCTCCTTCATCACTCAGCCATGGCTCGAGATAGGGCTGCATGTCCTCTCCGCGCAGGCTGTGCTTCGCTGCCGCGCCAATGCAGGCGCGCAGGATCGCCTCGTGGATGTAAGCGGGCAAACCGGAGAACACCTCCAAATGATTAGGACGAGGCTGCGGTAGTCGATTTCATCTAGGAAATGTGGAAACCTGGAATGCACGGATGAAACGCCGTGCGGTGTTAGCCGTTTCATCCATACCGATCTGATCGTGTCGCAGGGCGGCGACCGGCATCGGCTTGACGGTCCGGAGCGAACCAGCATGCCGCAAAGGGATTTGTTCACTTGCCGCACGAAGGAACTGGAAGTGGCCTATGAGACGTCGGGCCCGACGCGCGGACGGCCGCTTGTCCTCGTGCACGGTTGGCCGGATGACATCCGCTGCTGGGACAAGACGATCGAGCGGCTCTGCGATCGGGATTTTCGAACCTACACGCCCTATCTGCGCGGGTCGGGGCCAACGCGATTCTTGAATGCCACCACGATGCGCAGTGGCGCGATCGCAGCCCTCACCCTCGATCTATCAGAGTTTCTCGATGCCTTGGATCTGCACGACATCGTATTGGCAGGATATGATTGGGGTGCGCGCGCTGCATATGGCGTCGCTGCTCTATTTCCCCGGCGATTGACAGGTGTCGTTGCCGCCGCGGCCGGTTACGCAACCGCTACTCCGCAAACCGAAATGCCCTATGACCTGGCCAAGGCGTATTGGTACGAGTGGTATGTTGCAACGACGCAGGGCGAGACGGCGTATCGCGAGGACCGAAAGCGGCTTTGCCGATATTTCTGGGAGAGCTGGTCGCCTCCATGGCCGGGCCGAGACGCCGAATTCGATGCAATAGCGGGATCCCTCGACAATCCCGACTGGGCTGACATCAGCATTCATGCCTATCGGCAGCGCTGGCACGACGCGAAAGGCGCGCCGGAACACGAAGAGGTAGAGCGCCGTCTGGCCGAGCCTCCAGCGATCAGCGTGCCAACGATCATGCTCCAGGGCGCGGAGGATCGGGATAACCTGCCGGTCACTTCCGAGGACAAGGAGCGGTATTTCGTTGGCGGCTATCAAAGACGCCTGCTCGACGGCGTCGGGCACTTCGTGCCACGCGAAGCTTCGGAGGCCTTCGCCGATGCCATTCTCGCAGTTGCGCACGTGAGTTGAGGGTGTGCCCTCAGCCCGAAGACCGCAGAAACTACTTCTCCCGAGCTCAATAGTGTTACCGCCCTTTGTTCACTCCCACTCGACTCTCTCAACGCATCGTAACGCGCTGATTTATAAGCGCAAAATATTTTTTCTGACGGTCAAAGCCCGACCGTCGAGCCGTCAAAATTTTTCGCTTATGATTTCAAAGGAGAATTCGCGCTATTCGAATTCAGCGATGCTTCAGCGTCTATCGACAACGATCGGCCGACTTTCGCGCTATCGACCATGTAGCACGCTTACGCGCTGATGCGAGAAAAGACCGTCAGCACCCGTAGCACAGCACGTTCATGCTCGCCATACTCCTTGTCCCCTCTTCGACGCCACTTTGCAAAGCTTGATGAAAGGCGAGCGGATAGACAAAAGCCTCTGGCTGCGGGTGCACTAAGCCCATCCACTAGCCAGTTTGGACTCCAACCCTAGCACTCTTCGCCTCGTGCATCCGATACCATCGCCTCGACTCCACGGGCAACGGCGACGGCGACATCGTCATGGGCCTGCTGTGCCAATGATTCCTTTGCGAATGGAGCGGGCAGACAAGACAGACGATGTCGTCCAAAGCTTCAGCATCAGAAATCCAAATGCTTGCCGCAGTGACCAATCACGAGCTTCTTTTGGTCTGCGAACCACTCGAAATGAATACGAAGCGTTTCCGCGACACTGTCCTTGACGCCGTGCTTCAGATGCTTTTCCATCACGATGTCGCGCCCCAGATAATTGAATGTTCGTCGGCGTTTGCCATCGTTGCTCAGAGACTCCGCCTCCTTCGCCGCGAAAGCGTTCTTCCCGAAGGTCGCTTTAGCCTGCTGATCACCGCGCCCTTCTGCAAGCGCAACCCAATAATCGGTACAAAGCTTCATAAGCAATTCCACAGCTTTGCTGCCCTGACGGAAGCCGCCGCGATCAGATTCCCTCGCCGACTCGAATGCGGTATCCAGGACAACAATACGGTCTGAAAACAGCGCAGTACTCAATCTTAGTGCCTGTTCCAATGAAGGTTGACCATCAAGAACGGCAAGGACAGTTTCGCGCAAAGGCACCAGTGCGGCAGCCGCTTTGTCCGTTTCAACATCGGGCTTGGATTGAATGCCCGCTAGCGCATACTTAAGACTTTCAATTTGTGATCGCGATTCATCGAGGTTGGCCTGAGTGTTGTCTAGGTCGCCACGGATGTGACCGATCTCGTTGTCTTTTTCTTGTAATTTATCTGCCGCCTCCTGAAGAAGAGTTTCGTATGCAGCAAGCTCTTCTGAGTTACGAGCCGAGCGAGCCGCCTGTTGAAGTCTGCTTCGAAGAATCGCCTGGCCAACCAATTCGCTGGAGATATGCCGCCAGGAATGGGGCAGGTTGGTTTGATGGGTTATGATTCCCAATATTTCTGACTCGATCGTCGCCCCAGCTTCATTAAGCTCCCGAATTTGATCAGGACGCAGCAGCACCGTTTTGCAAAAGCCGCCCTCGTCGGTCTTTCTAAATGGAAAGATAATATTGATGGCTCCGCCAAATGACGAATATCGACGTCCAAGGATGCCTTCAATTTTGAACGTGTCAGCTCCATCCGGGATTTCGACAACCTGAGCGAGCCCAATCAGGACGGAGCGTAGCCGGTCCGGCAGTATCGGATAATGCCCTTCCCGATCGGAGCTCATTTCCACAAGTGGATGTCTGCGGCTCTCGTGCTCGATTTCGTAACCAAACGCGCCCGCGTTTTCCTCTGTGAGACGTATGATCGACAGACCAGGCGTGCGACCGACTGGCGTGCAGTTTCTTATGAGCAACTCGACAATTCTAGGGCGGGTGACTTGGATTGGCGCAGTCACGCGTGCACTGATTTCATCCGTTCTTAGCAGCACCGAACACTGGAGCGCTTCGGCATTGGCCGTCTGTCGAATGCCAATCTCCGTAACCCATCGGCGCCCCGGCACCCCTGGCTCGCCGTGCATGAGGCGCGCGCAAAAATGGTAGGGAAAGATTGGCGACCTGTCATCTTTCACAGTCGCAAGCGACGAGAGCGATGCTCCGTCGGCGAACTTAAGTTCCCGAATTCCCCTGGAAAGCCGCTCTGGATCGACGAAGGTCTTGCGCGTTTGTCCAACCCATGCGGCAATCTGCGCGATAACGGCTGCCGGGCCGTTGGGCGGGTTGAGGTCAAAACTGTTCGCATAAACGAGCATTCGAGTTCTCCCGGGTCGCGCTCCTGTTCAGGCTGCATGGTCGCCGGATCATTCGGCCCGATTTAGCTTACGCCAGACAGCGGCGATCTTCCGTCGAACGGAGGCTCCATCTGACACATCTAAGCTCAGCGCCCGAGCGGACCCGGACCGTCGCATCCCACCGAAAAGGACGCGACGCGCCGTTAGTTGCAAGTCACCACCTTGCTTCCTCTTGAAATGGCACCAGCGATCCGTTGGCTTGCGATTGGAAGTCATGGCGAGACGATCACGCGAAATGCTGCTTGAGTCGTCTTCATCAGGTAGAGCTCGGTCGTCGCCAGCAGTCTTAGGCTGTCGTTGGTCGCCGTGCTGGCCGACGCACCCGGCTGCACCAGGATGACCTCGAATTTCAGTTTCGCACGCCGGGCCTTTTCTTTGAAATAGGCAAGTCCTTTCATGTCGCCTTTCAGGAAGCGCGACGCCCCCACTTTGACCCAAGCATCATGGCGGCGCTTAAGGTCTTGGTAGAGCCGAGGGAGACCCTTGTGCCTCGCAGTGATGTTCTTCTGCGCCTGGCCGCAGACGACATAGAAGTTGCGGATATCTTGCGAAACGCGGCCGCCGTGCGCGCCTTTGCAATGCACGAGGCAGAGTCGAATAGTCGACTCATCGACGTCCTTCAGGCAGATTAGGTCGAAGGGAACGCACGCGGCCGAGTACGCCTCGAACCGCAGTGTCGTCTCTCCAAAATGGCCATGCGTGTCCGGACTGCGCGCCTTGTAGGGATGCTCCTTCTTCAAGACGAGATCGTGCCCGGAGAGGAAGCCAGCCCGCTCCTCAGCACACGGCGGGAGATCAGCTTGCGCCAAAGTTTCGAAGGCCTTACCAGCGATTTTGTCCTCATCCGTTCGCTTGCCTTTGGCGATGCGAGCAAGCGCGAGGCAGGACGTATTGGCACAGGGTGCTGCGCAGACGTGACCCGTCCAGCCGGTATCATGCCATGGAACACGCACAGTAATGTGCTGCCGCGATAGACGTCTTGCCCCCTCGATCATACCGCCTCCCCTACCTCGTTTTATTTGAAGAGCTGTTTGATGTCCGCCATCGGCCGAAAGAGCTTCATGGGCTGGTCCGGAAGCGACAGAAAGCTTTCCCCTTCATAGAATCGGCGGGCGTTCTCATCCTTCGCATCGACGACCACCGCGAAGGAGGCGATTTCGCTTCGAGAGGCGCGGTAGAGAGCGTCGCCCAGCAGGAAACGCCCGTAACCCTTCCCCTGTTGGCGGCGGTCGATGGCGAGCCGGCCCAGAAGCGTCGCTGGCACGAGCGGATATCGCGGGAGCTTGCGTGCCGTCTGCACCGGCAATTCGGCGATCTGTACCGAAGTCGATGATAGCGTGTAGTAACCCGCGATCGTCGAGTCGTGCAGCACCAGGACAAAAGGCGCAGCCATGTTCTTCCGAGCGTCCTGGCCCGCCTGCGTCCGAAAATATCGATCCAGTGGCTCTACGCCGCTCTCGAACCCCGATCGATCATGAGTTGATGCCAGAGGCTCAACACGCAGCGTTTCCTCCTTTCCAGCAGGCACCTGTCAAACGCCGGCCCGCTCGCGATAGCGGCGCACCGTGTCGCGCAGACGATCATTGACTGGCTTCGGGTTCAGCAGCGCGTCAACGAAGGCCTCGCTGTCGCGGACGGAGAGAGCGAGCTGGTTGTGTTCCTCGATAGCGCGGCGGGCCGCATCCTGCACGCTGGTCAGCACGAAGTCTGTCACGGTCCGCCCTTGGAGGGCGGCGGCACGTTCGATTAGACTCTTCTGTTCCGAGGTTACACGAGCCTCCAAGCGCTCTGCTCGGGCGCGCCCTCTGGTTGATCTGGATGCTGCATTGGGCATGGCTTTTCTCCTGACCTAATGTACGGCCAATACCCGGCCACTTCAAGTGGGCGGGTTCCTATGAGCCAGACCCGCCCCTAGAGGATAGAGAAATTGTAATCTTCGTGCTACATAATGACTGTCTTAGAAGCACGAAGAGCACAATGCCCACGCCACACCACCCGCCTGCCGCCGTGCGGCGCGTTCTGCGCAAGCTGGGCGCAGATATCCACGATGCCCGTCGTCGGCGCCGGCTGCCCATGGCGGTCGTGGCCGAACGCGCGTTCACGTCCCGCTCGACCCTCCAGAGGGTCGAAGCGGGTGACGCCAATGTCAGCATCGGTATCTATGCCGCCGTCCTGCAGGCGCTTGGCCTGCTCGACGGCTTGGCCGAGATCGCCGATATCGCCCGCGACAGCATCGGCCAGGCCCTGGCCAGCGCGGAGCTGCCGAAGCGCGTCCGTCTCAAGCGCGCCCCGGGGTCGACCGATCATGGCTGACATCGAAGTCCATATCGATCTCGAAGGGCGTACCCATCCGGTCGGACTGGCCCGTAGCAACAGGGTGCGGGGCAATGAGACCGTCGTGTTCAAATACGCGCCGGAATGGCTCGCCGATCCGGACCGTTTCTCGATCGAGCCTGCCCTCGCATTGACCCGCGGCGGCTTCGCGCCGCCGGCCGGACAGGCCATCTTCGGGTCCCTCGGCGACTCGGCCCCCGACACTTGGGGGCGCCGCCTCATGCAGCGCGCCGAGCGGCGCCTCGCCGAGTGCGAAGGCCGCGCGGTCCGAACGCTCGCTGAAAGCGACTATCTTCTCGGCGTCGCTGATGAGACCCGTCTTGGCGCGCTCCGCTTCCGCTGGGCGGGCGATGACGTGTTTCAGGCGCCGCTTCGCGCGGGCGTGCCCGCCCTGATCGAGCTCGGGCGTCTCCTCGCCGTGACGGAGCGCGTTCTTCGCGACGAGGAGACGGACGAGGATCTCCAGCTCATCTTCGCACCCGGATCGTCACTTGGAGGTTCACGCCCGAAGGCGTCCGTCATCGATCAGCACGGCCACCTCTCCATCGCGAAGTTCCCTAAGGAGACCGACGACTACAGCTTGGAGACCTGGGAGGAGATCGCCTTGCGCCTGGCGGCGCGCGCCGGCATCGCCACGCCCTCCCACGAATTGCTGCGGGTCGGCGGCAAGGCGGTGCTCCTGTCTCGCCGCTTCGATAGGAGCGGTGCCATTCGTATCCCGTTCCTCTCCGCTATGGCTATGACGAGATCGAAGGACGGCGAGCGCGGCAGCTATCCCGAAATCGTCGATGCGTTGACGCGGCACGGGGCGCAAGCGAAGACCGACGCGCAGGCGCTGTACCGTCGCGTCGCCTTCAACGTGCTGATCTCGAATGTGGATGATCACCTGCGCAACCATGGCTTCCTATGGCTTGGCAAGGCGGGCTGGTCACTCTCCCCCGTCTATGACCTCAACCCCGTCCCTACCGACCTCAAGGCCCGGGTGCTGACGACGAACATCGATCTAGACGAAGGCACCTGCTCGATCGATCTCCTCGAGGCGGCCTCGGAGTACTTCGGCCTCGGCCTCGCGGCGGCACGCGCCATCATCAAGGAAGTTGCGGCCGTGACGGCGACCTGGCGGGAGACTGCTAAGGAGGCCGGCGCCCGGCCCTCGGAGATCACCCGCATGGCCAGCGCCTTCGAGCACGACGATCTCAAGCGGGCGCTGGCGCTGTGACGCGGACCTTCATCCATAGCTTCGACCCCACATCTGCGAGCCCTGTTGCTGGCCCGACCGTCGATCTGAAGGTTTCCGAGATCGAGGATGCCGGCATCCGCGAGGTGCTTCAGACCCCCGGCGCCGCCTATGGTGCCTGGTCCATTCTGGACGCCCTGCTCACCGCGACGGGTCCGGGCACACCGTTCATCTTCAAGGAGCCTCTCGGACAGGCGCGCGAAGTAAAGGTCGCACTGTCGGGCCTGTTCGGACGCTTCGTGGCCCGCGCGTATCTCGAGCGCTATCTTGATCTTTCCATCTTCGCGCATCTCACGAGTCGATCGCTGCTCCTTGATGCTCGGCGCCGCATCGACATCGTCCGCCGTGCCCGTGGCGATCTGCCCGACTGGGTGGCCTGCGCCGCCGATCTCTCCTCTTTGACCGTGGCGGAAGCCAAGGGCTGTCATGACCCAAGCGGTCCCGACAAAGCGCTCACCAGGGGATGGACGCAGGCCCAACGCATCGACGTGACGGCTAGGGGACGGAAGGTGACGATCAAGCGCGTCGCGATCGCCACGCGCTGGGGCGCTGCGACAAATGGACCAGCGCAAGCGTACCTGTCAGTCCGTGACCCGGTCGACGAAGGCGAGCCGATCGATGCGGAGGACAAGGACGCTGTCTTCATCGGGCTGCTTCGTCACCACATCGCCAACCTGGTCGCTCCGCTCGTCCATGCCGAACTCGCGGGCGCGCTTCGGCGGCTGACCCGCGAACGCTCTGAGCACGGGCTTCAGCGTGACGTCGCGAGCGCCAGAGCGCTCCTGAACGCTGCTCCAGTACGGGAAGTGGACGGCGCCAGTGCCATTGACGGGCTTGTAGGCGGAATCGTCACCCGGGCGGGACCGCTGACCGACGCAACCGCGAATCCCGCCGATCAGGATGTGCTTGCCCGGCTCAACCTGCGCCCGGTCTTCGTCGGCATAGAGCGGGATCTTATCGATGCGGCGATCGAGGGCGAGGCCAAGACAGTGCGCGACCGGCTAGCCGCAACCACCAGGCACGATGAATTCGCGCGTCCCGATCGCGCCGGCGGATGGGTAGTTCCCCTTGGCGCAGATCGGCGCATTATCGGAAGCGCGTAGCGGCATTCTACAGTGGCAGCGCCAATCGGATGCAGGTCTTTGATTTTGTCGCCACTGTCGTAGCTCAACTACACCAATTCGTGCTTTTCAAATGGAAAAGCATACCGGCCCTCACTGGGGTGGCCGACGCACGCACCGTCCCGCTCCGCTGATGGAGATCAACTATCCTTCCAGTATCGTCCCTCTTGGGCGGCAAGGCCTACGACTTCCTGCCCTCCGAGATATGTGGGCGGAACAAAGAACACCTTGGATCGAATGTCCAAGGCTGCGCACTTTCTCAATTCTTCGATCACCCTCAAAGCTTCGTTAATCAATTCGTCTATTGTCATGGGCCAATTCTTTAGGTCTGCAATCCATATATCCGCGTCAGCGTCGACGTGTGCCGTGCTTTTATTTCTTACGTCCTGACGCCACTTATTTAGTTGGGGATGCGGTTTGTTCATCAGCTCTGTTAAGCAATTTGCGCCTTTTAATCCCTCTGCGCGCCAATGATCAAGCACACAGAGATCGACCTGTCCGTGCTCATTCTGTACGCCAGAGACAAAAAGCAGCTCCCAAAGAGCGCAGTAGTCGTTCACCATCATTTCAGCGAAAAGCCGCTCCACCTCGCTTCCTCGGTTGACGGCTTGGAGCATGATTCTGACCTGCCGCAGAAAGGTTGCCAGCCCAGTTGCGCGGATGGTTGCGTCCTGGGCTGGATGACCACCTGGCACAGGAGCAGCAACGCGTGCAGTTGCAAGTCCCGGATATATGTTGGCAAGCCGTGGACGGTTTGGATCACCAAGGTTCGTTTCGTGACGCCAGAATTCCCGCCAATTTGGATCGACTATTGACGCAGACGCTCCCGGATAAGGTAGGACGCTTGGATAAGCGTTTGAGAGTCGAATCAATTCGGCGTCGATCTCTTTGAGATCGGCCTCAAGGACTCCAAATGTCGTCTCTCCCATGCATTTCCACGTATCAACGATCCGCATCAAGTCCATGCGCAGGGAGTGCGCTGCCATCGCGTCACGCCCCGTTTCCATGTCGCTGTTTTCGAGGTCATTACGGAGGCGCCTAACAAGTCTCTCGAGACAATCAACATCTTTCTTCTGACCAGGAGGCAAGGCGTCGCGAAGTTCATTCTTAAGGCGGGCAGTTAGATTTAGCAGCGCATCCAGCTTGACGAGCCCATGGCGAGCAACGATGCGCTTCTCCATCTCATGCTCAATAAGCTTCGCCATATCTCCGATCGTCAGGAAGTCACTGATCGCCCGAGCAACTTTCCCGGGTAGATGTTTCGCCATAGTTAGCGCCCCCTTCCAACGAAGACGTCACGCTAGCATGTCGGCTTTCTCTCTATTTGAGCTAGAGCCGGCTACGCTGCGCATACTCATTCGTCCCATGTTGTCGCGGTCGAGGAAGCTCGGGTTCTGTGAGAAAGAAGCCGTCCCGGGAAAAGACCGTCATCGCCACGTGCTCCATCTGACGGTCTTTTTGTTTCGGCTGCTACTCCTTCGAAAAGAACCGTCAGAAAGACCGTCAACTTGCTCAGCTGCAGGGGAGCCACAACCTGCTTGCGATCAAGTAAAATCCCTTGATCAATCAACAAAATATCGGACCGTGCGGTGCTATGGACGATGCATCGCCGATGATATCCTGAACAAAATAACCAATTTGAATTGCTTAGATAATTTTTCAGGGTCGCCTCCCCTCACTCCCACTCAATTATTCCGCGCGATGTTAACGCGTTGATCTGCCGACGAAACTTTTTCCTCATAGCGTCAAGCACCGTCTCTCCGATCCGTAAGAATTTTGGGCTCTTGATTCTCAACATTATTTTTCACGATTCGTCATTTGTCCGGTTTCAGCGACTATCGACATCAATCGGCCGACCCCCGGGGTGATTTACCTGCTCAACCTCGATCTCGCCGGAAGCAAAAGACCGTCATGCCCTCGCTGGCGCCAATCACGCCAATACTGGTCGAGGCCTCATCCCCGCTCCGGCGATACCAAGTGTGCCGCCACCCACGCACAAAGAGCAAGCAATCGGCTGCGTGCCTCCCCATGTCTGGTACTGGGCGTTTCACGCGGACCGACACCACCAGCGCACCGTCAGCACGTTTCTTCACCCCAGCAAGAACACCAGGAAGGACGGGCGACACCATGTCTAACCGCCAAGTGCCGACCGGCGACTTCAACACCGATCTCATGCAGCTGCTGCCACGGCTGCGCGTCTACGCGCTATCCCTCACCCGCGATTCCGTCCGCGCCGACGACCTGGTGCAGCAGACCGTCCTGCGGTCGCTGGTCGGTCGCCGCTCGTTCCGCCCGGGCACCAACTTCCCGGGCTGGCTGTTCCGCATCCAGCGCAACGAGTTCCTCTCGGGCCTGCGCCGCGAGCGGCCGACCATCGAGCTGAACGACGCCATTGTCGGCGCGATGCCGCACCCGCAGCGGCAGGAGAGCGGCATGGCCATGCGCGAATTCAAGAAGGCTTTCCGGACCCTGGCAGGCGATCAGCGGCGCGCGCTGCTGCTGGCCGCGCTCGAAGGCCATTCCCACAAGAGGATTGCCGGCGCTGCGGGCGTCGCGGCCGGCACGGTAAAGAGCAGGATCTCGCGCGCTCGGGCCCAGTTGAGGCGGATGCTCGACCTCGAGGCGGGCGACTTCGCCTAAGCCAGGCGGCTGCGATGCACGCAGGAGCCCCTCACGCGGCGTCAGCTGCCAGGGCCTCAGCCAGTTCTTCGGGCGAGACGCTCACGACCTGGCGGATGCCGGCGGGCGTGGGATCGGCGGGCAGGTGCAGCAAGGTCGCCGTGCGACGGTAGGCGACGAAGGACAGGCCGGGGATCTGTTCTTCCTCCGTGACCAACCTGTAAGAGCCCGCGGGCTGCTCCCCCTCGAGGGCCAACAGCTTGAAGGGGCGGTGGAACGTGACCATGGTCTCCGTGGTCCGTGTCGACATGATTGCCTCCAGCCCAGGGGTGACCCGGGAGTTTCAGATGACCGTGCTCAATATTCGCCATCGCACGACTTATCGCTATCGCGAACCCGTGCGGCTGGGGCCGCACCGCCTCATGCTGCGCCCGCGGGAGAGCCGCGACGTACGCCTGCTGTCGAGCAAGCTCGAGATGACGCCGGCCGCGCCGCTCTCGTGGACCACCGACGTGTTCGGCAATGCCGTCGCCACGGCGGGTTTCGCAGTCCTGGCCGACGAGCTCGCCGTCGAAAGTCGGGCCACGGTCGAGCTCGACGCCTCGCCCTGGCCGGTGTTCGATATCGCAGCCTCGGCCATCCACTACCCCTTCTTCTATTCGAGCGAGGAGCGGACCGATCTCGGCGCGCTGGCGGTTCCGCAGACCTTCGATGCATCGGGCCGGCTCGCCGAATGGTCGCGAGGTTTCGTACGCGGCGAGCGGACCGATACGCTGGCGCTGCTCAAGGACATGGCGACGGGCGTGGCGGCGGGAATCGGCTACCAGAGCCGTGAGGCGGAGGGCACGCAGACGCCGTTGCAGACCATCGATCGCGGTTGGGGCTCGTGCCGCGACTTCGCCGTGTTGTTCGCCGAAGTGGCACGCTGCCTGGGCTTCGGGGCGCGGATCATATCGGGCTATCTCTACAACCCGGATCGCGCGCCGGCGCCGGAAGGATCGGCTATGGGGGCAGGCTCGACCCATGCGTGGGCCGAGATCTTCCTGCCGGGCGCGGGCTGGATCACTTTCGATCCGACCAACCGGGCGGTCGGCGGCTACAATCTCATCCCACTCGCCGTCGGCCGCGTCATCGCCCAGGTTATGCCGATGACCGGCACCTTCCTGGGCATGACGGATGCCTATCTGGGCATGTCGGTCGATGTCGAGGTCACGCCGTGAGGTTGCGACCATTCATCAGCGTATCGACGTCTCGTTGAGCCGCGATCTTCCCGACGCCGTACTTGGCGACGATCTGGGTGACAAGCTCGTCGTTGGTCCTGAGCTCGGTCAGTTCCTGCTTGGAGAACTTGCTCCATTTGGCGCCGATGGCGTTCAACACGTCGTTGCGGTCGCTGTCTTCCGAGCGCGCGGCCTTGTTCGTCGCGGGGGTGTTGGGCATGATTTCTCCTGTTCTCGGTTGGCGGCCCTCGACCGAAATCGATCGAGCGGCGCCTCCAACAGATGGAGACGACGCCGCGGAATATAAGAGCGGTGGATGACCTTTTATCTTCAGCGCATGCGGCGAATAGGCTGGACATTGCCGGCATTGCGGCGGCGATAAACGTTCCTGACCTTCGTTCGAGGATGCGGTCCTGGAACCGAGCAACCATCGAGTGACCTGATGGTGCGCGACCGGCGCCTCGTCCACGGCAATGCCGGCACAATCCTGCGCTTGTCGGATGCGAGCTCCTGATCTAGCGAGGGGCTGCCGGGTCAATCCAGTCAATCGTCTCCACGGTTCCCCATATCGCCATGCCAGTCACAGCCAGCGAGCATAGAGCGGCAAACAAAGCGAGCAGCAACGCACATCCGTCCTCTTCCAGGTAAGCGACCGCGAGCAGCATTATGATGAGTGCCGGCACGATGTGCGTGAAAGGCAGCGGCGAGATCAGCGTCAGGCCGAGCAGCAGCATTGCCGCGCCCGTCAGCCGGCGCGCGATCTGAAAGAGGCTGGGCCAGCGCGGACGGAACAGCCGCTCGATCCTCGCGAGCCGTGGCGCCACAACGGCGACGATCCGCGCCAGCCGCTCCACGCTGATCTCGCGCCGTGCCACCAGCCGAGGCAGCACGGCCGCCTCATGTCCCAGCATCAGCTGGATTGATGGCCAGGCGATCAGCAGCCCCATGAGAGTGGACGCACCGGGCACAAGGGCGACCACCGCCATTGCCAGAAGGGTCAGTCCGAACGAACGCTCGCCAAGCTCGCCCATCAGCCAGCCGGCGGATACGCGTGCGCCCTCCGCCCGCTCAAGCATCCGCGAAAGCCGGACCGACGTCGGGACAAAGTGCAGCGAACCAACGCGTTCCCGGGTCAATCAGGCAGTTCCCTAGCGACGAGGTCGGCAGCCGGACCGGTTGCAGGAGTTTGAATGCGCGATGCGTCACAGGCAAGCGGCCCATGAGACTTCAATTTTACTGCACGCTGCGCACGCCCACCAAGCGCGCGGATCGGGATGGCCGAGAGGTGAGTGCGCTCCCGCCCACGCTCCACAAACCTGTCTCGAAACGACGAACGTTTGGCGGTGCCCCAAATGCCGTCTCGCTAAGATCGCCATCGTCCGTAGCGCCGTTGAGCGTCATAACCGTCGAACCCACGATCATCCGAGCCGGCAAGGGCCAAGCTTGAGACGGGGTGGGTCATGTCCAGCGTGACGTCTTAGCCGCCCGTTGCTTTCAGATCGGACAGCCTCGCAGAAAGCACGTAGGGTGCTCCATCGGCCCGACGGTGCACAGATTCCCTGTGCTCCGACGCCGGAAAGCCATCTCCATGTCAATGAAGCATCGTCGCGGCAACCGCGAGGCGAAGAAGCCCAAACAGAACAAGCTCAAGGTCGTGGCCTCGGTTTCACCCTTCACGGCGCCGCCACCCAAGGTCAAAGGCACCAAGTCCAAATAGGCGTCAGCCGGACGCTTCTTCCGCCGACGCTTGTCCTAGCGTAACGACGATCGCCTGCGCCGCGCCGTTCGCGGCGAGGCGCAGGCGGGCGCGCCCCTCGACCGGCGCGTGGTGAACACCGTCCACCTCGACGGTCGTGACGCCGCGGCCGCCGCCGTGCGGATTGGCGACCGCAATTTCGTAGACGGCGCCACGATAGCGCAGCGTCATCGCAAAGCCTGGCCAGGCGCGCGGCACGCGGGGATCGATTACCAGCCAGTCACCCTCGACGACAAGGCCGAGAATGGATTCGACTCCCGCCCGATAGAGCCAGCCGGCCGAGCCGGTGTACCAGGTCCAGCCACCGCGCCCGACATGCGGGGGCATCGAATAGACATCGGCCGCCACGACATAGGGTTCGACCTTGTAGCGCAGCACGCCGGCGCGCGTGCTGGTGTGGTTGATCGGGTTGACCAGGGCGAACAGCTCCGCGGCCTTGTCGCCTTCGCCCAGCGCAGCGAAGGCCATGATCGACCAGGCGGCGGCGTGGGTGTACTGGCCGCCATTCTCCCGAATGCCGGGTGGATAACCTTTGATGTAACCCGGATCGAGCCGTGTGAGGTCGAACGGCGGTGCGAACAGAAGCGCGAGACGATCGCCGCGATGGACGAGGAGACGGTCCATCGCCGCCATCGCCCGGCGCGCTCGGCCCGGTTCGCCGGCCCCCGAGAGCGTCGCCCAGGATTGTGCGATGGCATCGATGCGGCATTCGTCACTGGCAGCCGAGCCGAGCGGCGTACCGTCGTCGTAGAAGCCACGGCGATACCAGTCACCGTCCCAGCCGTCGCGCTCGAGTGACACGCGTAGCGCCGCGGCATGGGCCTTCCATGATGCGGCACGGCGGGTCTCGCCGCGGGCCTCGGCCAGCGGCACGAAGGCGGACAGCGCCGCGTGCAGGAACCAGCCCAGCCACACGCTCTCTCCCCGACCCGCTTCGCCGACCCTGTTCATGCCGTCGTTCCAGTCGCCGGTGCCGATCAGCGGCAGGCCGTGCTCGCCGGTCGCCAGGCTGGCATCCAGGCCGAGCGCGCAATGCTCGAACAGCGTGGCGGTCACATCGGCAGGGTCGGGCGGAAAATAGTGATCGTGCTCCCCGGGCCGAAGCGCAGGACCCGCTATGAAGGGCACCTCGACATCGAGGATCGCGACATCGCCCGTGGTCCTGACATGGTGCGCAGCGACCGTTGCCAGCCACGCCTTGTCGTCGGAGATGCGCGTGCGCACACCTTGGCCGGCGATCGGGAACCACCAATGTTGGACGTCGCCTTCGACGAACTGACGGCTGGCGGCCCGCAGGATGTGGGCGCGCGCCAGGTCGGGCCTGGCCAGCGCAAGCGACATGGCGTCCTGGAGCTGGTCGCGAAAGCCGTAGGCGCCGCCGGCCTGGTAGAAGGCCGTTCGCGCCCAGAAGCGGCAGGCAAGCGACTGATAGAGCAGCCACCCGTTCAGCAGCAGGTCGAGCGCATTGTCCGGCGTCGTCACTTGGACAGTGCCCAGGACACCGTCCCAGAAGGCGACGACCTTGCGATGAACCGCCGCGGGATCAGCCGCGCGATAGCGCGCGACCAGCGCGCGCGCCTCGGCCGCGTCGGCGCCCTGGCCGAGGAGGAAGACGAGCTGGTGCGTTTCGCCGCGCGTCAGATCGACCGTTGTCTGCAGCGCGGCGCAGGGATCGAGGCCGGCGCCCACGCGCTGAGATAGCGCCGCGGCGCCGGAGAGCGCCGCGGGCGTGTCGGCGCTGCCGTTGCGCCCGATGAACTCCGTGCGATCGCCGGTCCACGCGGTATGGCCGCCGCCGAGGTCGGCGAACGCGACCCTCGATCCGTGATGCAGGTTCCACCGGTTGCGGGCCAGGATCGCACCAGTCTCGCCATCGCGTTCGGTGACGACGGTCGATGCGGCGGTCCCGCGCGCCAGGCCGAGGACCCATTCGACATAGGCCGTGACCTCGAGACGGCGCGGGCCGTCGGAGAGGTTGCGCAAGGTGAGCCGCGAGATCTTCACTGGATCGTCGGGCGCCACGAACTGCAGCAGCTCGAGTGCGATGTCGTTGGCCACCACCTCGAAGCAGCTATAGCCGCGGCCATGGCGGGCGATGTAGGTCGCCCCGGCGTGGCGCGCCGGCCGCGCCGTCGCAGCCCAGAGATCGTCGCTGTCGAGATCACGGACGTAAAGCGCTTCACCGGGCCGGTCGACCACCGGATCGTTGAACCACGGGGTGAGCTGGTTGTCGCGGCTGTTCTCCGACCAGGTATAACCTCCGCCGTCGGCGGCGACCTGGAATCCGAATGATGGATTGGAGACGACATTGATCCACGGCGCCGGCGTCGACTGGCCGGGCCCGAGCACGGTGACGTATTCGCGGCCGTCCGACGAAAAACCTCCCAGGCCATTGAAGAACTGCAGCGCGCCGGTGGCGGCGATCGACGGCGCAGATTTCTCGACGGCCGGCACTGGCCGGCGTGGCGGCGGCTGACTGCGCGGCGGCTGCACGCGATCAAGCTGGTCGGCGAGACTGCCGCGTCCGCCGACCAGCACTACACGCGCCAGCGCCAGCAGCAGCGCCCGCGACTCGGCCGACATCAGGTCAGTCCGCAGGACGAAGACGCCACCCGCCTCATGATCCGCGCTGGCCGGGCTGCGCGCGCGGCTGGCCCGCACGAGGGTCTCCAGCGTCACCTGCAGATCCTGGACATAGGAGGCGCTGCGCTCGTTCAGCACGACGAGGTCGACCGCCAGGCCCTTCATCTGCCAATACTCGTGGGCACGCAGCAACTCGCGAACAAGCGCCGTTTCCTCGATCTCCTCCACCCGCACCAGCACGATCGGAAGATCACCCGAGATGCTCTGCGACCACAGAGCGGGCGGAGCGGCCAGGCCGCGGCGAATCGTTTCTCGCGACGAGCGCAGCGCTGCATTGGCGTACAGGACGTGACCGGCGAGGCGCTGGTAGCGGCCGGCGTCCGCCGAGCTCACGTCGAGGTGGCGAAGCTGAACTTGCCCCTGTGTCCAGGCGAGTGTCGCGGCCCGGGCGAAGGCGTTGGCGTCGCGGTGCTTGTCGACGATGTCGAGAATGGCCGCACGGGAGGACGCCATCAGCGTCCAGTAGGCGATTCGCACCGTGCCGCCGGCCGGGACCCGCAGGCGCCTGCGCAGCGCGAACACCGGATCGAGCACAGAGCCCACGGAGCCGGAGAGGCGCCGGCCGTCTACCGTCGCCACGGCCTCGCCGATCTCGTTGCCGCGGCCGAGAAAGCGCGCTCGATCGGTCTCGATCTCCACGTCGCCGACCGCATCGCCTTCGACGACGGCAAGGTGCGCGGCCCAGAGCTCGGGCTCGCCGGGGCCCCGGCGGCGGCGTGTCGCCAGGATCGCCCCGGTGGCCGGCAGGTACTCGGTGTGCACGAAGAGCTTGGAGAAAGCCTGGTGCGCGGCATCGACGGCGCGCGGCGACAGCACGATCTCGGCATAGGAGGTGACCTCGATGACGCGATCAGCAGGGCCGTTGTTCGAGATCGACAGGCGCCGCACCTCGGCGGCGTCCTCAGGCGAGACCACGATGTCGAGGGTGGTCGCGATGCTGCCGTCGTGGCGAACGAATTCGGCGCGATCCTCCGCGAACATCACGTCGTAGCGGTCGGGCGCCACCCCACACGGAAGATACGTCGGCGACCACACCGCGCCACTCGCGACGTCGCGCAGGAAGAGATAGCTGCCCCAATCGTCGCGCGTCGCATCCTCGCGCCAACGCGTCACGGCGTGACGGCCCCACTGGCTGTAGCCCGATCCCGCAGCCGTCACCATCACACAATAGCGGCCGTTCGACAGGAGATGGACCGACGGGCTGGCGGCATGCGGATTGTGCAGCCGGCGCACGGTCGCGGCTTCGAGTTCGCCGGCACCGCCGACGACGCCGTCGTCCACCCGGCGACGGGCGACCGCGACAGCGCGCGGCGCACGTTCCTGAAGCAGCAGCTCGGTGGCCTGCACCTTCGGGTCGGCATGGAAGCGCGAGCGGATGACGCCGTCGAGCAAGGCATTGGCGATGGCGACAATCGTCATGCCCTGATGATGGGCCATGCTGGCGCGCACGATTGCCCGGTTCTCGCCTTCCGGCAGTCTGGACGGCGTGAAGTCGACCGCCTCGTAGAAGCCAAAGCGCGAACGGGCGCCGAGCGTCGCCAGCCGGTCGAAATTGGCGGCGGCGGCTGCCGGATCGACCATGGCGGCGAGTGCGGTGGCATAGGGCGCAATGACGAGGCTTTCGCTCAGGCCACGCTTGAAGCCGAGGCCGGGGACGCCGAAGTTGGAATACTGATAGGTGAACTCCCTGTCGCGCGTGTTGTAGGCGGATTCGGATATCCCCCAAGGCAGCCCGAGGCCCGCGGCATACTGGATCTGGCGCCGCACGACGAGCTGGTTGGTCTTCTCGAGCAGGCTGCCGAACGGCGCGCGCATGACCAGCGATGGCATGAGGTACTCGAACATCGAGCCCGACCACGACACCAGGGCGGCTCCGCGCCCGGCCGGCACGCTCTCGCGGCCAAGTCGGAACCAGTGCCGTGCGGGAACGTCGCCCGCCGCAATCGCCATGAAGCTTGCCAGCCGCGCCTCGGAGGCGAGCAGGTCGTAGCAGTTGATGTCGAGCCGGTCCTCGGCGACGAGGTAGCCGATCGACAGCAGACGGCGCGCCCGATCGAACAGGAAGCCGAATTCCATGGCGTCGGCCAGCGCTTGCGCCGCCGCCTCGGCAGCCTGCAGGCGACGGTCGAGGTTCGCGACCTCAGCAGCGGCGGGCACGAGGTCGCGCCGGTGGCTGGCAACAGCGCGATGCGCCGCCTCGATCCAGTAAAGAAGCTCGGCGCTCGCGGGATCGTCGCGTTCGCTGGCGAGCGTGCGCGCCAGGTCGAGGGTCATGGCAGCGCCTGCCAGCACCGCATCGGAGCGCAGGGCGAGCCGCGGCAGGTCGGCGGCCAGGGCCTCGATCGCCAGACCGAGCTCGGCCGGCGAGACGAGATGCGAGCGCCTGTCGTCGGGCAGCGACTGCAGCGCTTCGCGTGCGAGATCCAGGCTGTCGGCCACGCCCCGCGCGATGTCGGGTGCCGCGGCAGCCTCGTCACGCCACGCCACGCAGGTTCGAGCCAGCGCAACGAGATGTCCCGCCAGATTGCCGCTGTCGACCGTCGAGACGTAGGGTGGATCGAGAGGGCGCAGATCCGCAGTATCGTACCAGTTGAAGAAATGGCCGCGGAACTTCTTCATCCGCTGCATCGTCGCCAGGGTCGCCTCGATGCGTTCGACTGCTTCGATCCGGCCGAGCCAGCCGAACTCGCGGGCGGACGCCGTCGCCAGCAGAACGAGCCCGAGGTTGGTGGGCGACGTCCGGCGGGCGACAATCGGCGCCGGATCTTCCTGGAAGTTGTCGGGCGGCAGCCAGTTGTCGGCGTCGGTGACGAAGGTCTCGAAGAAGCGCCAGGTGCGACGCGCTACGAGCCGGAGCTCGGTGGCATCGGCCGGCGCCACACGAAGGCTGGCAGCGTCGCGCGGGGCACGGCTCACCCAGCGCGCGATCGCCGGCGCAGCAAGCCACGCCAGCACGAACGGGGCTGCGACAGGCAGCGCTGCCGAACCGGCCCAGGCAACGAACAAGGTCGCCAGCCCCGCCACCACGAGGCTTCCGGCCATGGTGACGTGGGTGCCGAGCCAGCCGGCGCGTCGGCCCTGATTGGATTGCGCGGCCGTGATCCACTCGAGCAGGCGGCGCTGGCTGACGACGAGGCGAAACAGCGTTCGGGCAATGGCGTCGGCCATCAGCCAGGCGTGGTGTGCAAGGAAGACGACGAGCAGCGCAGCTTGCGCGCTCGCCGCGACGATATCGGCTCCGAGCGCGCCGAAATGGCTGCGCATCGTGATAGTGGCGTGGCGCGGCAGCACGGCGGCGGCGATCGGTAGGATCGTGGGCAGGGTGACGACCAGGAGCACGAACGACGTCCACAAGACGGCGGCCGACAGCGGCAGGGCCCAGCCCGCGAGGAGTGCGACCAGGAGAGCCGGCGCCGACAGCGTGCGGCGCAGGTTGTCGAACATCTTCCAGAAGCCGATCGCGGTGAGATAGCCGGCACGGCCGTTAACCGTCGTTCCTCTGACGAGCCCCAGCATCCAGGGCAGGAGCTGCCAGTCGCCCCGCGCCCAGCGATGCTGACGCGCCGCGGCCACGTCGTAGCGCGCCGGGAACTCCTCGACGACCTCGATGTCGGACACCAGCCCGGCGCGGGCGAATATGCCCTCGAAGAGATCGTGGCTCAGCATCATGCTGTCGGGCACGCGGCCGGTCAGCGCCGCCTCGAAGGCATCGATGTCGTAGATGCCCTTGCCCGAATAGGAACCTTCGCCGAACAGATCCTGGTAGACGTCGGACACCGCCGACGCATAGGGGTCGATGCCGCTGTGGCTCGAGAAGATGCGCTGGAACAACGAACCTTCCGTGCCGACCGGCAGCGAGGGCGTGACTCGCGGCTGCAGGACGCCGTAACCCTCGACGACCCGGCCGATCGCCGCGTCGAGCCGCGGCCGGTTGAGCGGATGGGCCATCTTGCCGACCAGGCGCACGATCGCATCGCGCGGCAGGCGGGTATCCGAATCGAGGGTGACGACGTAGCGGACGTCCGTCGGCAGCGGCCGTGCCGCGGCCTCGACGAAGGTGGTCTCGCCGGAACCGCGCAGCAGATGGTTGAGCTCGTGCAGCTTTCCGCGTTTGCGTTCCCAGCCGATCCACCGCTCCTGCGCCTCGTTCCAGCCGCGCCGGCGATGAAGCAGGAAGAAGCGGTCGATGCCGTCGGCGTCCAGGTGGCGCAGATTGAGGCGATCGATGCCTGCCCGGGCAGCCGCGAGAAGCGCGGCATCCTCGGGCATCGACTCGGCACGTGAGTCCGTCCAGTCGGACAGCAGGGCGAAGTGGATCGCACCGTCCGGATTGGCGAGATGATGAACCTCGAGGCGTCCGATCTGTTCCTCGATCGCGGCCGCTGTCGTCAGCAGGGTCGGGATGACGACCATGGTGCGCAGCTCGGGCGGCACGCCCTGACGAAGGGCGAGCCCGGGCACGAGCGTGGCACCGAAACCGCCGGTGATCAGGCGGTTGACCAGCAGCAACGCGGCGTCGAGAGCCGGCAGCAGCCCCGCCAGGGCCATCGCCAGGAGCGGCCAACCTGCCACGCCGAGGAGCGCGAGACCGACCACGGGCAGGACCAGCACGATCGCCGCAGTCGCGGCAACACAGCCGACATAGCCGGCGATCCCGGCACGCACGAACCGCCGTCGCAAGGTAAGCCCCTGCGGACGAAAGCCGATTGCGCGTTCGAAGGCGCGACGCCCACCGCCGATCAGGTGATAGCCCACCTCGCCGTGCCGTTGGTTGCTCTTGTCCGCGGGGACGGATGTCGCCGCGACGGCAAGGGCACGCCGGGCGATCTCCGGCTCCGCCAGCGTCGTGCCGCGGGCGAGCTGCTCGATGGCGTTGCGGTAGAGGTTGCGGGTGGCGAAATCCATGTCGGCGAAAACGCCCTGCTTGCGCAACACGTCGTCGACCGGGCTGACCGCCTCGAAGAGCGCAGCCCAATCGACATCGGAGATCAGGCGCATGCTGGTGATGATGTTGCGGACGGTGACGTTGGCGGCACCCTGGAGCTGATGCTCCTGGCGCACCAGTTCCTCGGACCTTGTTCCCTGCCCTGCCAGCCGCCGCTCGAGCCAGCCGACGGCTGGCGTCGCGTCGGGGTCATGCTCGCGCAATCGCTGCACGAGCTGGACGACAAAGGCGTTGGACAGTGGCGATTCTTCGTAAGGCGCCAGGGCGGCCGGATCCGCCGCGTGATCCTTCACGCCCAGCAGACGATCGGCGACCAGGTTGGCCTGCTCGCGCTCGGACCAGCGGCTCACGATGAGGCTGGCCGATCGCCGCAGGTTCTCGACCAGCACGATGCGGAGCGTGATGGCGACGGCCCACAGCTCGCCGATGCTGAGCGGCTGAACCGTCTGATAGGCGCGCACGAAGCGCGTCAGCGTCTGCGGATCGAAACGGCTGTCGGTGTGCGCCACGAAGGCCCAGGCAATCCCGAAGACGCGCGGATAACCCGCGAGGGGGCCGTCGCTCAGCTTCGGCAGCTCGCGATAGTATCCCTCCGGCAGGTCGGTGCGGACCTCCCGCACTTGCTGCTCGACGAGATGAAAATTATCGAGCAGCCACTCGGCGGCAGGCGCCATGGGCCGGCCATCACCGGCCGTCGCCGCGATCGCGCGATACGCTTCCAGCAGCACGCGCTCGTTGGCGCGCAGGCGGACAACGAGGGATCGGCCGGCGGCCCGGCCGGCATGAACCGGCTGGTTGGCTGCCAGGCTGCGGGCGTGCTCCTCCAGCCGTTCGACGCTGAACAGCTCGCTGCGGATGGGACTTTCGTCGTCGCGCCACGAGCCGCGGCGGGCGCACCTCAGACGCGATACGATGGAGTCGACGGGTCCCGGCATCTCCAACGTCAGCGTGCGACTGCCGGCGTCGCCGCCGGCCGGCAGCGCGCTGCACGATCAGGATCGATTGTCATGATTCCCCTTTCCGGGGTTGGTCACGGCGCCCGGCCGACATGGCGACGGGCCACGAGACGAGCAGGCTGTGGCGTTGCTTAGATGGGGATTGGCGGAGCGATAGTGAAGTGGCCGAGCGATAATGAAGCCGTGAAGCGCGCCTGGCGCTAGTTGGTTGCACGAACCAGGCCCCGCGACCTCACCCCTATTCTGTACGGTGCATTACGGATCCGAATCGGGGTTGCGTTCGAAGGCACCACCATGTCCGGCATCCCGGATGCGCTGCACGACCGAATGTGCCTGGTCCGACGTGAATCCGAGGCTGCGCAGGGCATAGTCGAGCAGGCCGAAGGCAAGTTCCGTCTCGCCCATGATCGCGGCGTCGACCCCCATGCGTTCGAAATGCGCAAGCTCGTCGACGCTGTGTGTCCGGATGGCGATCCGGATGCGCGAGTTGGACTGGCGCGCGAGCTCGATGATGCGCTGGGTCAGGAATCCGCGCGGCGCCGCCACGATCAGCAGGCGCGCCCGCCCGATCCCTGCCGCCTCCAGGACACCGGCAGCGGTCGCATCGCCGTAAACGGCGGCAAAGCCGCGCTTGCGCAGCGCCTCCACACGACGCCGGTTCTCTTCGATCACCACGAGCGGCAGGCCCTCGGCCTTGAGCGCCTCGCCGATCACGCCACCGACGCGGCCGTAACCGATGACAATAGCATGGTCCTGCGGACCGGCGTCATCGGAAGGCGCGAGCACGGCCAGCGACCCGCCGGCACGCCCGAACGCCGGCGCAAGGCCCGCCCGCTGCTGCAGCCACGCCGCTACCGGCTCGACCGTGATGAACACCAGCGGATTGACCGCAATCGACAACAGGGCGCCGGCAAGAATGAGGTCAGCCCCGGCGGGCGGCAGGAGGCCCATTGCCAGGCCGAGCCCCGACAGGATGAAGGAAAACTCGCCGATCTGCGCCAGCCCCGCCGAAACCGTCAGGGCAGTCCGTGCCGGATATCCGGATGCAATGACGATTGCAAAGGCCACCAGCGACTTGCCGAGCACGATCACGGCCACGACGATGAGCACGCGCAACGGCTCGCGCACCAGGATCGACGGGTCGAACAGCATGCCGACCGACACGAAGAACAGGACGGCGAACGCATCCTTCAACGGCAGCGAATCGGCAGCGGCCTGATGGCTGAAATCGGACTCGCTCAGCACGACGCCCGCCAGGAAGGCGCCGAGAGCGAAGGATACGCCGAACAGCTCCGCCGAGCCATAGGCGATGCCGAGTGCCAGCGCGAGCACCGTGAGGGTGAACAGCTCCCGCGAGCCGGCACGCGCCACCCGCTCCAGCAGCCACGGCACGGCTCTGGTCCCCACGACGACGACCAGGATCAGGAAGATCGCGAGCTTGGCCAGGGTGAGCGCCAGAATAAGCGTCACGTTGCCATCGGCCAGCCGCGCCGCAAGGCCGCCCGAACCCGCGCCCGGCGACGCGGCGAACGCCGGCAGCAAGACGAGCGCCAGCACCATCACCAGGTCCTCGACCACCAGCCAGCCAACGGCGATGTGCCCGTTCACCGTATCGAGCGCGTTGCGGTCCTCGAGCGCTCGCAACAGCACGACGGTGCTGGCACAGGAAAGAGCGAGGCCGAACACGATGCCGGCTCCGAGATCCCACCCCCACAGATGCGCCAGACCGACGCCGATCATGGTCGCGACGACGATCTGTCCCATCGCACCGGGCAAGGCAATGCGGCGCACGGCGAGAAGATCCTTGATCGAGAAGTGCAAGCCGACACCGAACATCAGCAGAATGACGCCGATCTCGGCCAACTGCCCGGCAAGCGCGCTGTCAGCGACGATGCCGGGCGTAAAGGGCCCGACCGCGACGCCGGCCAGCAAATAGCCCACGATCGGCGGAAGGCGCACTCGACGGGCGAGGAAGCCGCCGATGGCCGCCACCACCACGCCCATCACGATCGTCAAGAGAAGGGAGGTTTCGTGCGGCATCGGACCTCTTTTTCTCTCTGTCGTGAGCCTGGATCGAGTTGGCGCCGTGTCGAGCCCGTGATGGATCGGGGAAGCGAGCCCAGCGCCTCGATCCACAGCGTCGTCAGCCCAAAGGCATCAGGTGAGCACCTCGTGCAGAGCAGTGCTCACGCCAAGTCGATCAATATTCGGACGACTCCGAATCCGCAAGCAGCGGTGGCTATACGTGATTGACCAACGCCCACAGCAAGAAGTTTGAGAACCACTGCCACATGGTCGCGCTGTACACCGCCTGGTACGAATTCGCGCGCATAAACAAGGCCGTGAAAATGGTCCCGGCGATGGCGGCGGGTGTGTCCAAGACGTTGTGGTCGATGGACAAATCGTTGACCTGATCGATGCCGACGCGCCTCAGCCCGGTCCGCACGGCCCTACAAGAAGCGCGAGACGGCGTCAAAACCGGGAACATTCCCCAATCCGAGGCATTTGCTTCCTTTGGGAGATTGACATGGCTCAGTCCAAAGAGAGCCTACTGGCGCAGGTCTACTCCCTGCGCGGCCTGTCGCGACGCGCACGCCGTCTATCACAAACTCTCAGCCAAGTGCACGACCAGCAACGGCTTGTCCGCTATGCCGAGGAGCTGGAGGAGGAGGCCTCCCGATTGGAGAAGGAAGCGGTATCGGCAAAGACGTCAAAACCCCTGCCGTCCACGGATTCTGGCTAGAAAGAATTCAAACTGAGACAGTGCCCGGCTACAATGCGCTATCCTCGGTTGCCAGTGCAATCGGCATTGCGTCCGCGAAAAATACTTCGCCACCAGCCCTCGCAATCGCCGAATTCGTAGCCACCTTCTGTTTGGCGCTTGAATGGCAATCGTTCAAGCGGCACCAGACCCGAAAACTAGGGCAACACGACGTCGAGCGCTGATGAAGGGCTGTTCGACCTGATCGAGCGCATCCGGTCGACTGGGCCGCCCACAGGCGGCGTCGTTCTTCAGACGAATCGACCAGACCTTGTGATCTGCCACCTGGCAGGGAGAAAGCGCATGTCCATCCGCACGGCCGATACGGCGGTGACCTTTCGGCGCCCCTCCTTGCTCGGCTCGGTAGAGGGGCTCCAGTCGGTCGGCACCTGTCAAGCCAGTGCGGACGACGAGGAGATCGCCGGCCTGTCATGTCGTCGCCTACACCCGCAAGACGACGCTGCTCTACCTACCGGCAGACGCCAGGAGCGACACCACGCACCAGGCCGTGAAGGTCGATCAGGCGGAACTCGCAGCGACATCAGAGCAGGAAGCCCGGGACCAAAGCGAGCCCCCGAATTGTAATGCGCCCGGCGCAGATTCTCGCGCTTGAAGCCACGCGCCCAACGAGGAATTGCAGCATGAACAACTGGCGCTGGTACCATCCTCCCATTCTGTTTCCGATGTCCCTGGCCGTTCTTGTCGTGGCGTACGCCCTGCTGCGCCCTGCGGTTTGAACCCATGCTCGGGCGCGCTCCTCCGGAAGCAATTCGCGTTGGTGATCTTGCAGGTTCGCTGTGGTCAGGACGGGCGACACGAATCTCCACTGAGCAAGCAATCCGCACGGTCGGCATCACGAAGAAGGCAATCTGAGGCCCGTCGAAATTCGAAGCTCGAGCAAGGATCAAGAACATGTCAGCGAAAGAAGTACGTTTCGGCGGCGACGCCCGCGCCCAGATGATTCGCGGGATGGATGTCCTCGCCGACTCCGTCAAGGTCACCCTCGGTCCCAAGGGCCGCAATGTCGTCCTCGACAAGTCCTATGGCGCACCGCGCATCACCAAGGACGGCGTTACCGTCGCCAAGGAAATCGAGCTTTCCGACAAGTTCGAGAACATGGGCGCCCAGCTGGTGCGCGAGGTGGCGACCCGGACGTCGGACAGCGCCGGCGACGGCACCACGACGGCGACCGTGCTCGCCCAGGCGATCGTGCGCGAGGGCGCCAAGTCGGTGGCCGCCGGCATGAATCCGATGGATCTCAAGCGCGGCATCGACCTCGCCGCCGAGCTGGTGATGGAGGAGCTCAAGAGCCGCTCCAGGAAGGTCTCGACCAGTGCAGAAATTGCCCAGGTCGGCACCGTCTCGGCAAACGGCGACAAGTCGATCGGCAACATGATCGCCAAGGCGATGGACAAGGTCGGCAACGAGGGCGTGATCACGGTCGAGGAGGCCAAGAGCTTCGAGACCGAGCTGGATGTCGTCGAAGGCATGCAGTTCGACCGCGGCTATCTCTCACCGTACTTCATCACCAACGCTGACAAGATGATCTGCGAGCTCGAGAATCCCTACATCCTCATCCACGAGAAGAAGCTGTCGGGCCTGCAGGCCCTGCTGCCCCTGCTCGAGGCGAGCGCCCAGTCGGGCCGGCCGCTGTTGATCGTGGCCGAGGACGTCGAAGGCGAGGCGCTGGCCACGCTGGTCGTCAACAAGCTGCGCGGAGGGCTCAAGGTCGCGGCCGTCAAGGCGCCGGGCTTCGGCGACCGCCGCAAGGCCATGCTCGAGGACATCGCCATCCTGACCGCCGGCCGGGAGATCAGCGAGGATCTCGGCATCAAGCTCGAGAACGTTACCCTGGACATGCTGGGCACCGCCAAGAAGGTGCGCATCGACAAGGAAAACACCACCGTCATCGACGGCGCCGGCAAAAAGAAGGACATCGAGAACCGGGTTGCCCAGCTCAAGGCGCAGATCCAGGAGACGAGTTCGGACTATGACCGCGAGAAGCTGCAGGAACGCTTGGCCAAGCTGGCCGGCGGCGTGGCGATCATCAAGGTCGGCGGCGCTACCGAGATCGAGGTCAAGGAGAAGAAGGACCGGGTCGAGGACGCCATGCACGCGACCAAGGCCGCTGTCGAGGAAGGCGTCGTAGCCGGCGGCGGCACGGCCCTGCTCTATGCCACCCGTGTGCTGGAGAACAGGAAGGGTGCCAACCACGATCAGCAGGTCGGCATCGAGATCGTGCGCCGCGCCTTGCAGGCGCCGGTCCGCCAGATCGCCGAGAATGCCGGCTTTGATGGCGCCGTGGTCGCCGGCCGGATGTTCGACCAGAAGGACAACAACTTCGGCTTCGACGCCCAGAAGGGCGAGTATGTCAACATGATCAAGGCTGGCATCATCGATCCGACCAAGGTCGTCCGCGCGGCTCTGCAGGGCGCGGTGTCGGTCGCCGGCCTGCTGATCACGACCGAGGCCATGGTGGCCGAAGCGCCGCCCCGGATCGGGCAACAGGCAATGCTAGGTGGCGGCGATACAGGCTACTAAAGCCCGCGTCGCTTCCTGGCCTAGCGGGCAGAGACAGCCTCTCTGTCCGCGACGACAGGTGGAACAGGAGGCCTCATGACTTTACGTCCAGAATACTCCCTCGGCCACTCCCCGTACAACGCGTTCCTCTTCGCCACCATCGGCGAGGAACAGATCGGGGGGCCGCTCACCGTCCTTACCGCCTTGACGCGGCTGGGATACGATCCGTGGAGCGAAGCTGCCCGTTTGTCCGACCTCCCCCGGGAAACCGCAGCCCGCGCCTTCGCCGTGACGATTGCGATGCTTCCCGAAGGAGACTGGAAGTCATCGGAAGTGGAGGCGGTCGCCACGCGCCTGGTGAACTGGTTGCCGGTACGGAGCAGCCAGGCCATCCTTCCGGTAGGAGCCCAACCCATCGAGGACAAGAAGATGAAATCGGGGTTTGCGACGATGCTGGCGTGGGGCGCGCTTGCCGTTGCATTGCTCTATTTCACGATGAACTACTTCGGCAACAATCTCGAAGTCGGCGGAGGGACGGTCACGTCGACACAGCGTTTGGACTAAACCCAGCCCCACGTGATCAGGTGATGATTCGGACGGCAACTGTGGACTTGGCAGCAGATTTGAGCAGCGCTCGCCTGGAAATCCTGATCGGCTTTCCTGTGCAAGAGATAAGCACCGCGAAGCTCCGGAAATGTCGAGAAGGCACTTCGCTTGGCCGGACTGCCGAAGGCTTGTGGTAGGACCAGAGGGAAAGGGCGAACATGGCACAGATCCCTCGACCACCTGCCGAAGCGCCGCGCGAACCGCCGCCAGGTTCCAAGCCGACGCCGCTTCCGCCCATGCCGCCGCCTCGCGAACCGCCCCCGGGGCCTCCGCCGGCAACAGGACGAGTGGCGAACGAGAAGAAGTCGGCACATCAGGCTGCGTCCACCCATTCGCGCACTTGCATCACAGCAATTTGCTCGTCCGATGCTGGGCGGCCGAGGTCCTATTCAGCAGCGGCCAGCCGCTGACTCTGGGCGGCGACGACGCGATCACGTGCGATGTCCTCGCCGCGGCGCTTGCTGAGGGCGGCTTCGCCACCCGCCGTCTCGGCGAACAGCGCGAGCTTGTCGAGATCCTCCTCGACCACGGGAGACAGCGCGAGATCCATGTACTCGTGGCGCCTGGGGTCGCGCTTGACCTTCCGGCCAATCCGCCAACCCTGCCAGGCCAGACGGGCGTAGATCCTGATCTTCTTCCAGTTCTCGACTGCCAGCCTGTAGTGGAACAGGCCGATTGGCACGATCGGCATGCTGCGGCGGCGGTCTGCGCGGTACTTCAAGCGCAGGATGCCGCCCTCCAGCGGATGGATGCCCTCGGCCTCAAACATGATCTTGAACATGGTCATGAACCGGGCCGGCTCGCCCGGGTTGCGGCCGGGGATCGCGCCGTGCCGGCGCGCCACCGTCTCGATGTGCTCGGGCGTATAGTAGGCACGCCAGGCGTCGCGATAGGTCCGGTCGAATTCATTGTCGCTCATCCTTGGGTGATGGACGACGCGATGGTGCACATCGTACTTGTTGAGATCGGCGTCCATCCACACGCCCTGCTTCCAGAGCTTCTGGTGATCCTCCGAGCCCGGCAGCGGCGTCAGGATGAAGAGTTCCAGGATGTCGAGCGGCAGCTCCTTCTTGATGATCTCCATGTCGCGCAGGATCGATTCGCGCGTGTCGCCGGGGAAGCCCAAGATGTAGCCGGCCCAGGTCGAGGCGCCGCTGGTGTGCCACGCCTGCAGCATCTTGCGGTATTCGGTGATCTTGTTCTGGCGCTTCTTGGCCGCCAGCAGGTTGTCCGGGTTGATGTTCTCCAGCCCAATGAACACGCGGAACACGCCGGCCCAGCGCGCCTTGTGGATGAAGTTCGGGATGCGATGGCACTGCGTGTCGACCTGGATGATCAGGGATAGTTCGATGCCCTCGTTCTCCCGGAGTTCGATCAGCCGGTCGAAGAAGTCCTCCCAGTGCTTATTGCGGGCCATGTTGTCGTCGGTGACGAAGAACGTGGTGATGCCCTGCTTGTAGTTCTCGCGGACGATCGCCTCGAGATCGTCGGCGGTGCGGAAGCGGCTCTTGCGGCCCTGGACATTGATGATGGTGCAGAACGAGCACTGGAACGGGCAGCCGCGGCCGAGGTCGAAGCTCGAAATGCGCCCTTCATTGCGCGCGAGAGCCGTCGGCGGAAGACGGGGCGGAGCTGCCCCCTCCATGCTCGGCAGGTCGTCCATGTAGTTGTAAAGCGCCTTCAGTGTGCCGTTCCAGGCGTCGCGCACGACCTCATCGAGGCGGCCTTCCTCGGCTTCGCCCGCGAAGATCGAGATGCCCATGTCCATCGCCGCTTGGATCTCCGGCGGCACGACCGGCAGCATCGATATGCAGCCCGAGACATGGAAGCCGCCGAGCGCGACCGGAAGGCCGGCCTTGATGAATTGGCCTGCCAGATCGACAGCCCGCGGAAACTGGTTGGACTGGACACCAACGAGGCAGATCAGGGCTCGGCTGTTCGAGCGCTTGATGTCGGCGACGATGCGGTCAGCGCGGATGCGCGAGTTGGTCTCGTCGATCGGCTGGGCAACGATGTCGACATCTGGTCCGAGGATACGGCGCTTGCGACAGTCTTCAGCTAACCCGTAGAGCGCGGCCAAGGTATTGGAGGGAATGTGAGACCGGAGCCAGGTGATCGGATAGCCGTCGTCGTCGTAATGCGTGGGCTTGATCAGCACCAGCCGGAAAATCGATCGCTTTGCCTCGGCGCCCATGAATCTGCTTTCTGGCTGTCGCTAGAGACAAACCGAAGGTTGAAAAGGCTAGCGGGCAGCGCGACGGCATGTTCGAAGTCCCGGCCTCAGTGGGGAGTCATGGAAAGATCGCCCTCTAAGCGGCACCTTCGTCGGCGCTGAAGCACGATTTCTAAGTCTACGACGATGTCGACAGGGCAAGGGGCACTTCGGGTCGATTGGCCGATTGGTCCGCTTTCGCGACGAAATAGCGATCGTCAGGTTTGAACAGCCCGACTGTGAGGAGCCTATCTCAGGGCCATCAAGTCCAATGCGGAGGAGCCGACGCTCAGCGCCAAGCCGATGCCTGCAAGCAGGGCCACGGCGATCAGCACCTCTCTGCCAAGAGACAAGTTCCACCATCGACGAAGGGCTTTCTCACGCGCGAACTGCCGCAGCGACACGGCCGGCTTTGCGGAGCATTCGGTCGTCATGGACCCTCCTACCGGGTTTTCGTCACCAATTTTGCCGAGACTGACGTCACGACCGCATACCGACGGGTGACATTTCAACATGGCCCTTTCTAGGCTGTTTACAAGGATAATCGCCGGTCGCGCGACGATGTCATGCATCGAATTTGCTTTCGTTCGCCTGACCAGACCGGCAGGTTCTCGGCACCTCAAGCTCATCGGTGCTTCCTATCAGCTCGGTGCCGAACCCGTGCGCTGCTTCAGGTGAGTCTACGGTGACCTTGTCGTTATGAGGTGCCATCAGCACGGCAGCGCTCATCGAACGTTAGGTGGATGCCAACCGAGCGTTCGCTTAAGAACAGCTACTATTGATGTTTATCGGTGGAGCTCAATTGTCTAACGCACTCCGCACTATCCCTGAGCACCCGTATTTATCCTCCCCTACTCCCACTCGATCGTGCCGTGCCACGCTAACGCGTTGATGTAGCGATGCAATCTTTCCAATGCGTCGCCGAGCACCGTCTCCCCGACCCGCAAGAATCTCCGGCTCTTGATTTCAAACACAAATTTCGGCGATCGCACAATTGGTCGGTTTCAAAGACTATCGGCATCGATCGCTAGATTCCCCAGGTAACTTCACTATTCGGCTTCGATCTGACTTCAGTCAGAACACCGTCCGCACCGTATCCATCCGGCGAGGGCCGCGGGTAAGGTGGAGACGACCTGGGCATTTCCGGCTGCGACCGCGCCCTTATTGCGGCTTGTGCCGGGCCCGGTGCCGGTAGACGAGATCGCCTGGATCCTGTTTCGGCGCACCTGGGTCGAGCCTCGCACCCAAGCGTTCCGCAACGGCGATCGAACGGCGGTTTTCCGGGTCCACGTAGCTCACGAGGCCAAAGAGGCCGAGTTCGCACGCAGCCCAGTCCCGTAACGCCTCTGCGGCCGCCGTCGCGTATCCCTGACCCTCATGCCCCTCATAGACAAGCCATCCAAGTTCCTTTTCCGGAAACAGCGGGCCATGGCTGATGTCGATGAGGCCCACACACTCACTGGTGGCAAGGAGGTCCATCATCAGCGCCCCGTGCCCGAACAGGTCCCAGCACGCGACTCCATGGCAGAACTTCCCCCACGCCGCCCGTTGAGCGTAGGGGCCGCCAATGCCCTTTGCCCGCGGGGAGGCAAGAAGCCGTGCATAGGCCGGGAAATCCCCGGCGACAGGTGCGCGGAGGGTCAAGCGCTCCGTGATGAGCGTTGGAATGGCTTGCGAGGGCATATGGCGAGCACTCTTGGACACGGCGGTTGGAGACGCGCGTTCATACCTCAGGTTGGCCGGCACCGCGATCAGCGGAGTTCAGGCCGCCGCGGAGAGTCCCGCGTGTGAGGGCCTCCAGTTCCACGGGAGAAGTTCGTCGTTTTCTTCGCCGGCCCTCGGGTTGCACGGCGCTTTCGCGCTCGGCAAACATGGAGAAGGCCTCGCCCGGTCAAAGGTGTCCTCCAGGCGCCGGGTCTGCTTACCCCGGCCGGCGGTCGAACCAGGCAGCGAGGTCGACCGTGTCGGCGCCCGGTATGCGCTTGCGGACGAATTCGTCGCGACGCTCGAAGGGCGCCGTCGCGTCGGTGCCGATGCGGCCCCAGGGTGGCGCGCCCGACAACCGCAGAGCGTGATCACTATGGCGGCACCTCATTGCTGGAGTGCGCGACGGGCGCGAAGCGGTGTGGCAGGAACGGCGCCACGAAGTGCCCAGAGTCCAGCTTAATCGGTTGCTCTCGAGGAGATATATAAGCCGCGCGTCACCTGTTAATCGGCGTTCGCCGTCGCCATGTCCCTGGTGCGCTGTTCGAACGATCTCGTTCAAGGAACAGCCGCTCCCGGAAAGGGGACCTCCAAAATGTCCGATCAACCGAAGTCGAACGCCGCAACGATTCCTGCCACCCAGACGATGCCAGCCGACGCCGCGCAAACCAAGAAGGTGCTGCTGCAGGATATCCGCGTGAAGTGGGGCAAGTTCAGCGAACAGGAGCTGAATGATCTCACGGGCAACGACGATCTGGTCACTCAGCTCGTCGCCAAGTACGGCCTCACCAAGGAGGTGGCGCAACGCGATGCCGATGCCGTGCGCAACGGCCGCAACATCTGAGGCACCGAACCTCGACGCTGCGAGGCCGCCATTCGGCGGTCTCGTTTGCGTGGGCGGCGACAGGATCCCGCGGGGCGCGCCCGGCGAGAACGCCGATGCCGCCGACGGTTCCTGAGAGGCGGACATGGCCAAATCGGTGCAGCCGAAACACATCGCCTTGCGCATCTGCAAGACCCTTCACGAGCTGACGGGCGAGGACCTCCACTGGGTTGACATCGAGCTGGTATGCACCAGGCTTGACGAGGACCACACCATGGAATTGAACGCGGCTCTCGAATATGCGCGCCAGCACGAGTTGCTGGCTTGTGGCCCTGTCCCGGTGCGCAGTGTCATGCTGACCCACAAGGGCGTCCTGGCGGTGCGCGGCAAGTTCAAGAAATCCCACCGCGAATCGGGTTGAGCAGACGGCCTGGGGCGGTCCGGGCTCGCTTCCCGCGCCCGGACAAGTCTCGGCGGCCCGAGCGGGGCCTTCCCAGGAGTCCGTCATGGCACGGCCCCTCACGCGGCAGTATTGCGATGCACGACGGCATCATGGCCGTCCTGATGATCCGGATCTCCGGACCTACGTCGTCTGACGGCCGCGCGGTGCGGTTCATCGCCGTCAGCTCACCCTTGTTGCCGGATTGCCGAACGGAGGCGCACCCGCCATGACCGAAAAGCCGATCGACCTCGACGCCCGCCGCGGGATGACGGCGCAGAAAGCCACGGACCTGCGACGGCTCCTGTCCGAGGTGGAGGCCAACGAAAAGATCCTGCGCGAGCGGCAAGGCCAGCTGGAGGCGCATCTCCTCGCCGCCGCCGCCACGACCTGGCCCGAAGCGGCCGAGAAGGCGCGCTACGTGCTGGCGCTCTATGTTGCTCTTTTGCCGACCGAAGACACGCGCCGCCGCACGCTGGTCGCCTCCGTCCTCGATGACTTCGATCGGCTGGCGCGCGAAGGCGAATCCCCGACCTGAAGCGGGGAAGCTCGCCTCGTCTCGAGCGGCGGCACGTGAAAATGACCAGCCCTCGAGCAACCGTCAGTTTCAGGTGGCGGCGAGAGATCGGATACTGCGAGGCCTGGTGAAGATGCCTGCTATTCGCGCAGCCCATCGTGGCTCCGCCAAGCCGCCGCAGGATGGCGGGTCAGTTGAGATACTTCTTGCTCGCCTTCGGTACGCCGACCAGCAGGACATCCGCCAGGTCCGGCGCGATATGCCTGATCTCATCGAAGAACACGGTGAAATACCGGGGCAGGAGCGCCTTTATTTCGTCGCCGATCAGCATGGCGCCGTTCTGGGACATCATCGTCAGCGAGCTCGCCTGCTGGAACCACAGCACGACCTCCTCCAGCGAGTCCGGATCATCGAGGATGACCAGGAAGCCCAGGTTGGAGGCACTGTGCTTGCGGCCGATTTCGGCAATCGTCTCGTCGTGAGGGTCGGCGAGAGAGAAGCCCACCTTCACGCAATGACCTGAGTCCAGTGTGACGTCGTATTGGCGCCACGCAAGGGTGCCCAGCGGTCCTTTGTCTGGGGAGTGTCGCAACATGTCCCCCTAATAAGCTGCCGCGGACTGCTCGGCGTAGGCCAGCACCAGCCGCTTCTTCGCGGCCAGATACTCGAGCCATTCTGTCTGGGTTTCCTTGGGACTGCCGGACAGCTCGACCACGATTTGACGAAGCGTCGATCTGGCCCGGGCTTCGGCAACCGCCAGCCAAGCACCATAGGCCGCTTGAAGTTCAAACCGCAGTCGCGCGCGCTTCCTGTGGAGGTTATCCATCCGATGCTCCTGATCCGCGGCTACCAAAGCCCTCAACTCCGAAAGATCGCGTAGGCGACGATGCCGATGACGAGCAGCGCCGGAAACAAGACCGGGGGCACCAGCCACTCCTTCCAGCCTTTCAAGACACAACCGCGCAGAAAGCACGAGCGCGCCGCGTCGCAATGTGCAGATGATGCATGGGCAAACCTGTGGGTTACCAGCCGTTGCGCTGGCGCAGTTTGGCGGCAAGGAAGGAGCGAGGCAGTGAATCGAAATGCTCCTTCCCCGCGATCGTAAGGACCAAGTTGTCCTTGGCCTCGGCGACGAGCCGCAGCTTCAGCAGGCGATCAACGTCGCCGCGACGCAGGGAACGTGTGTCCGACTCGCTGAAGGCGATGCGCCGCAGGGTGATCGCCTCATCGTCGGTAAGCTCGAATAGGCGCGAGACGTTGGCGGTGCTTGCGCGGCTCATGGGCGACCTCGCTGGTTACGCCGGACCAAGAGCGATCCGCCGAATGACGAGCCCCGCACTTCCCTTTTTTTGGAGCGATGCGGGGCCTCATTCCTGGCTCCAGCTGCCAGTACATCCGTGGTCAGCCGGAAAGAGGAAACGGCGATCCGAGGATCAGCCGACGGTCTTGAGATTCTCGGCGGACTGCTTGCCGCTGCGCTGATCCGACACCAGATCGAACTCGATCTTCTGGCCCTCGACCAGGTGGTTGAGGCCGGCCCGTTCGACCGCGCTGATATGGACGAAGGCGTCCTTGCCGCCATTATCCGGCTGGATGAAGCCAAAGCCCTTGGCCGAGTTAAACCACTTCACGGTTCCCATAGACATGAGGAGAACCCTTTCACTGCTTAATTGAAGAAATGCATGGCCGCCCGCTGCTTGGCGCAGAGGGCTGACCGTCGAATTCGCATTGATTTTCGGGATCAAGTCGCTGGCGGGCGCCCTAAGGTGAACGACGCGGCCAAATCATCAGTCCGTTGATCGACTGCCTTCAAATGGGTGCCTCGCACGCCCATTACAAGGGCACATTGTAAAGAGCAACCGGACGTCTCATATAGGTCTCATCGACATCATCGTCGATCCTGCCACACAAAGGACAGCCTCATGGATCTCGACCGAGCGCCGAATCGCTCGGGCGTCGAGGTGCGACGGGCCGCTGCGGCCTTCGCGCAGCCGATCAGAGGCCAAGGGGTGCTGCAACTCCTGACGTCCTTCGGTCCGTTCGTCATCGCTTGCGCGGCGATGTATCTCGTCTACCCGATCTTTCCCATCCTCGGCCTGGCACTTGCCCTGCCGACCGGCTTGCTGCTCGTGCGTGTCTTCATCGTTCAGCATGATTGCGGGCACGGCTCCTTCTTCAGGTCCGCACGGGCCAATACGATGACAGGTTGGGCATGCAGTCTGCTCACCTTCACGCCCTTCACCAGCTGGGCACGGCAGCACAGCCTCCATCATGCCAACTGGAGCAACCTCGACCGCCGAAAGGGGGCCGATCTCTATTCGGCCTGCCTGACGGTGAACGAATACCGTGCTTTGTCGCGCTGGCGGTGCTTTCTCCATCGTCTTCCTCGCCACCCGCTGGTCGCCAATCTCTTGCTGCCGCCGGTGGTCTTTCTGGTGCTCTACCGCGTGCCGTTCGACACGCCGCGTCGTTGGGTGCGGGAGCGCCGCTCGGTGCACCTCACCAATGTGGCGTTGCTGGCGCTGCTCGGCTCCATGGCGCTGCTGCTAGGCTGGCAGAGGGTGCTGGTGATTCATCTTTCAGTGATGATCGTTGCCTCGATCGTGGGTGTTTGGCTGTTTTCGCTTCAACACCGCTTCGATACGGCGCGCTGGACACGTCGTGAAGAATGGAGCGCCTCGGATGCGTCGATGGAGGCGTCCTCCTGGTTCTGCTTGCCACCGGTCTTGCATTGGCTGACCGGCAACATCGGCTTTCACCATGTCCACCATCTCAATCCACGCGTGCCCAGCTATCGGCTTGGCGCTGCGCACAATGCCGTGCAGGCGCTATGGCCCGTCGAACCGCTCACCTTGTCGGGCGGCTTGCGCGCGCCGTGGCTCACGCTGTGGGACGAGACGCGCGAACAACTGGTGAGCTTTCGCGACGCGGCAACCATGCCGAGGTGATGTTTTTCGGGCGCTTCACGAAACGCGCTGTCGTAGCTCGCTGGCTTCGGACGCCTGCGCGATTTGCTCGATGTGCTGGCATTGAATTGCCGGGCAGAGATGGGTTGGTCCCTGCATCCGAAGCGGCAACCATGGAAAGGAATTTGCGCATGTCGATGCACTATCTTGGGGTTATGCGCGGGACCGGCAGGCTGGCCGGCTCGGATGGCAACGCCTTCGGTCCCGCCGATTACGATCTGGACGGCTACCTCATGCCCACCGGCAAGGTCGTGGCGTCGGGTGAGCTGCGCATGCCCGCCGAAGCGCTGCGCCTTGCCATCGGCCGCAACGATCTACGCCTCTTCACCGAGGACAAAGGCGTGCTCACGGTTCGGTTCTCGTCCAATCGGCACAAGCTCCATGAGCAGGCCGCCCATATCGATGTCACCGATGGTTTACCGCCAGCCAAGAATTGGCGTCACTGAATCGAGGCCGATCCTGTCGACGCGCATTACCGAGACGATGGTGACGTTCACGCGTCCGTTTTCCCTGACCGGGATCGACGCCGTACAGCCGCCCGGGACCTACGAGGTCGTCACCGAGGAGGAGCAGATCCCCGGATTGTCGTTCGTCGCCTTTCGCCGGCTCGCGACCACCTTGCACCTTCCCGCCAACCCCGCGCCCGGCCAGCGGCGCGAGGCGATCGCCGTCGATCCTACCGAGCTCGCTGCAGCACTCGCGGCGGACGCCGCGGCGACGGGCACAAGCTAGAGACCCGCCACCGCGGAAGGTGTCATGATGGCAGGCGACACAGCCGGCGGCGACTACAAGGACGTGGTGCTCTTCCTGGCGACCGCCGGCGTCGTGGTGCCGATCCTGCGGCGCTGGAAGATCAGCCCGGTCCTCGGCTTCCTGGCCGCAGGCGTGCTGCTCGGCCCGTTCGGTCTCGGCGCCCTTCATCAGTCGCTGCCGTGGCTGTCCTATCTGACGATCGAAAGCCCGTCGCAGGTGGCGCATCTCGCCGAGTTCGGCGTGGTGTTCCTGCTGTTCATGATCGGCCTCGAGCTGTCGTGGGATCGCCTCTGGACCATGCGTCGCCTGGTTTTCGGCCTCGGAGGCCTGCAGGTGATCGCCTGCGCCACCGCAATTGCTGTCATCGCAGCCCTTCTAGGCCACGGCGCGGTCAGCGCGACCGTGCTGGGGATGGCGTTGGCGCTCTCGTCGACGGCCATCGTCATGCCCTTGCTGGCGGAACAGAAGCGCCAGCATTCGATGGCCGGCCGCGCGACCTTCTCGGTCCTGCTGCTGCAGGACCTGGCGGTGGCCCCGATCCTCGTGAC
>Ga0182792_1000136_pt1 | contig 71043 bp, 71 predicted proteins | sample Passage237B_FD_130497 | JGI IMG/M metagenome (GOLD analysis project Ga0182792, IMG submission 130497) | Cellulose adapted compost microbial communities from Newby Island Compost Facility, Milpitas, CA, USA - Passage2 37B (version 2) (version 2) ...
GGCCGCTTCACCGTCGCCGACCTCCTGATGGCGGATGTGTTGCGGGTTCCAGAGGTCCGCTCCTTCGGCGATCGGCCAGCGAGCGAAGCCTATGTGGCCCGCGCAACTGATCGGCCTTCCTTCAAGAAGGCGCGGACCGAGCAGATTGAACTTTTCCAGGCGGGCGACGAGGCGAGAACAACAGAAGAAGGGTCAGGCTGACAAATGGGCCGGAACGTCCCGGATGAGATGACGTCTTCACGAGTTTACCAAGAAGCGAAGGGATTCTCGGACCATGGCGCAACGGACCAGGAGGCCGACGACATGAAACGTCCTGATGGTTTCAACGCCAAGGCGGAGATGCTGATCCGCAGGCCGGTGACCGATGTCTTCGAGGCTTTCATTGATCCAGCGATCACGTCGAAATTCTGGTTCACCCAGGGCAGCGCAAGGTTGGAGGCAGGCAAGACAGTTCGCTGGGATTGGCAAATGTATGGCTTCAGCCAGCAGGTCGATGTGCTGGCTGTCGAGGTCAACAAGCGCATTCTTGTTCAGTGGCGCGCTTACGGTGAGCCTACCCCAATAGAGTGGCTGTTCGCTCCGCGTCCCGACAGCACCACCTTTGTGAGCATCACCAACAGCGGCTTCAGCGACGCGCAGCAGGCGCTCGGCTCGACCGAAGGATTCGCTTTCGTGCTCGCAGGAGCGAAAGCCTTTCTTGAGCACGACATCATGCTCAATCTGGTACTGGATCGTTTCCCTGACGGACTGCCGTCCCAATAGCCTTGTCCTTGCCGGTCACGCCTGCCCCTGCCGACGACGAAAAGCGGCAACCGACACCGCGATGAGCGCCAACCAGAAGACGGCACCTCCCAATGCCCAGAGATATCCGGCGGCCACCGAGCCGTCGATGAAGGCGAGGATCGACTTGACGGACCAGGTGGCGGGTGATGCCAGCAGAAGCCGCGCGTACCAGGCATCTTGCGGGATGAAGAGATAGAGAGCGGCGATCTGCACATACAGGTTGAGCGCCTTGAACAGGCCCAACGCCTGCACCTTGTCTCGCGACAGTGCCGGCACGGTGATCGTGGTCCAGACGCTGGCGAGCGACAGCGCCAGCAGCGGGGGCAGCCACTGGATGAGCGGCAACGCAATCATGCGCGTCACCAGCACCATCGCGAGTCCGTAGGAGAGTACGAAGAGGAGGCACATGGCGATGCGCAGGGCGAGCACGTGGCCCCACGACAGTGGCGAGACGCCGAGCGCCCGGTCGACGCCGCTGTCCATCTCGTCGACGATCAGCACCGCGGTGAGATAGCCCATGCCGGGCATGTAGCCGAGCAACAGCAGAAGCTGGATGTCGACCCACCAGCCGGGGAAGTGGCCGAGAGCGCGTATGACGGCGGCGCCGGCCGCCATCAGCAGCATCAGGGCGATGACGTTGCGCAGCACCTGATCGCGCCGAATGCTGGTGAGGTCGTGGGCCGCGAGGCTCAGGAGCGGAGACATCGTCATCCTCCTAGCCGCCGACTCTTAGCTGCCGACATGGCCGATCGTGCGGGTATGCAGGCGGAGCGCCCAGCGAAAGAGGATGACGCTCAGGAGGGCCATGTAGGCGAAGGCGTAGAGCGTCTCGGTGAGCGTGACGGCGCTCGGATCCGCCGCCCAGAGCAGCGCACGCAGCATGGCGTGACCAGGATTGATTCCGAACAGCACCCAGGCGAGCCAACCGTCGATTGCGCCGAAATGTGCGGCGAAGGGCAGATAGAGCACGACCGAGACAGGAAAGGCCCGCGCAATGAGGTGGTTCAACGAATTGGCGGTCGCGACCATGACCAGGCCGCCGAGCACGCCGAGAACGCCCGTGCAGGCCAACGTCAATGCCATCCGCAGCGATAGCCCTGGCGAAGGCGGCCAACAGGCCACGACGACGAGGGCGAGTCCCCCGGCAATGGTCAGCACCGTGAAGGTGATCGCTTTTGAAGCGACGTAGTCGGCAGGCGATGCTGGCGTGACGGCGAGGGCCGGCATCGTGTTCTGCGATCGCTCCAGCAACACCATGCCTGCCACGAATCCGGCGCCGACGACGGCCGGGTCTAGGTAGAGAATGCCGGTGATTACCGTAACGGGCGCATCGTCTGGCAACAGCGCTACGGCAACGGCGAACGCTGCAGTCGTCACGGCCGTGAAAAGGTAGATGTGTTCCCGAGCCTGCACGCGAACGTCCCAGAGCATAAGCCGTAGAAGGAGTGTTCCGTTCATGCCGCTTCCTCCGCCGGATCGAGCGACGCCCCGGTCACATCGCTGAACACCTGGTCGAGGCTCGCCTCCCGGCTATGCAAGGAGCGCACGGCGCCAGTCCTGAGGATCGCCTGGAAGCGTCCATTGTCGGCCAGTCCATCGAGAGGGAATTCATCGGCTTCGACGACGTCGCGACCGTGGACGATACGGACGGTGCGCCGGCCATATTTCGCCTTGAGCACCTCAGGTACGTCGAGCGCTGCGAACCGCCCACCAACCATGAAGGAAACGCGATCACAGAGCTGGTCCACGTCATTCATGTTGTGCGTGGTGAGCACGATGGTCTTACCGGCACCGCGAAGGTCGGCGATGATACGCTTGATGGTCCGGGCGTTGACCGGATCGAGCCCGGCGGTGGGTTCGTCGAGAAACAGAATCTCGGGATCGTGCTGGACGGCACGCACGAAGTTGAGGCGCATGCGCATACCCTTCGAGAAGGTCTCGACCTTCTTGTGCGCAGCATCCTGCAGCCCGACCAATGCCAGCATTTCCAACGGATCGCGGCTCTTCCGCTTGTAGAGGGAGGCAAAGAAGCTGAGGTTCTCGACCGCGGTGAACTTGACGTAGTGATTGGGCAATTCGAACCCGACGCCGATGGCTTCGAAATAGTCCCGCCCCCAGGCCACGAGCGGCTTGCCGAGCACCTCGATCGTGCCGTCGAAGTTCCACTGCTGGCGCGTCAGCAGCTTCTGCAAGGTGCTCTTGCCTGCGCCGGAAGGACCAAGCAGTCCGAAGATCTCGCCCTGCCCGACCGAGAAGCTCACGTGATCGACGGCGAGCTTGTCATGTCCGGGGTAGCGAAAGGCCAGACCTTCAACCCGGATGGGGCACGATGCAGACTTCGAGCGGCGCCAATGCTCCGGCGATGCTGCCGCGGCCATTGGGAAACTCCCTTCCGGATCGGCTCCCGGCGTTCGAGATTGCGTCGGGGATTGCCCGTCTTCATAATACAAACCGACGGTCGGTTTCAACTGGAAGAGCTTATGGCTGGATGGGTGAAGAAGAAGGCCGGTGTCCGGCGTGCGGAGCTGCTCGACAGCGCCCAGGCCCTGTTCTTCGCCAAGGGTTACGAGGCGACCACCATCGCCGACATCATGGAGCAGGCCGGCGTTTCCAAGGGCGGCTTCTATCACCACTTCTCCGCCAAGGAGGACCTGCTGGAAGCGCTGGGGGAGCGCATGGCGGCCGAGGCCGTGGTCCGCCTCGAACCGATCCTCGAGCAGGCGGGCCTGGATGCGGTAGGCCGCATGAATGCCGCCTTGTCACACGGCCGTCGCTTCAAGATCGAAGATGCCGCAGCGATCCGCGCCGCCTTCGACACGGCCTTCAAGCCCGAGAACATCGTGCTCTACCATCGCCTCAATCGCGCGGTGAGCAAGGTGATGCTGCCGTTCTTCACCACCATCTTGAAGCAGGGCAAGGCCGAAGGCCGGTTCCGCATCGACGATCCGGAGACGACAGCCGAAATCATCATGCAGCTCGGTGTCTCGACGCGTGACGCGGTGGGACGCGCCATCGAAGCGTCCGGCACGCCGCACGCCGAGGAAGCTGCGACCGCACTGGATGAGCGCCTGCGTCAGCAGGGAATCGCAATCGACCGCATCCTGGGCTTGCCGGACGGTACGATCGTCTTCTCGGAGCCGGGATTCGCCAGGGCCGTCATGTCTCCGACTGCTGCAGGAGGAAGGTGACCGGGTAGTGGAATCACCTCCATGGATCGACGCAATACCGCTATTTCTGCTTGGGAATGATGCTCAGGCTTCCGCCTACCTCCAGCACGACATGCTCGATCTGATCGAGTCGTGCCAGGCCATGCTGCTGGCGGGCGCTTTCCAGTATGTCATCCAACCCGATGCGCGAACGGCGTAGCGCTTCCGCATCCACCTTCCCTTCGCTGATGAGGACCACGGGCGTGCCATCCAGTATCGCGGCCGCCCGGCCGGACCGCTGCTTGAGATGGGACAGGAGAATGTCGGCGACGAACAGCGTCACGATCGAGATCATCGCGTTGGTGATCGAAAAGTCATCGCCCAGAAGGGCCTGCTGCGTCGTCTCCGCCACGATCAGCAGCAGGACGAAGTCGAACGGAGTCACTTGAGCCAGGGTCCGCCGTCCCGAGAGCCGGGTGACGAGCAGGAGCACGAAGTAGATCGCTATACCCCGGAGCACCGATTCCATGACCCGGCTCCTATGGCAGGATGAATGTCCACACCGGCTTTCGGTCGCCGGCCACTTCCACCTCGAAGGAGAACCAACCCGGCACGGACGGGCGCACGGCGAACGACGCCATCCGCCTTCCGTCGGCGGAGCCGTCGAAAGTGAAGGCAACGCCGCTAGCATCGAGCCGGCTGCGGCCCGGTTCCGGGGTGATGCTTTCGACCGAGAAGACGCTGTTGAAGCCCGATCCGAAGCCGATTTCTCCGGCCGAGTCCTGCTCGAACGCGACAACGATCTTCTCATTGCCCCGCCAGCGCCCGACGAGAGGGAGCTGAACAGTCGCCCCATCGAATACGAGGCGTTGCGTGCTCAATGGTCCGCCGCCGCCGGTCAGTCCGCAGAGCGCCGCCAGCATCATGGCACCAAAGGCAACCCAACCCATCCGCTGATACCGCCAGAGCCGAATCTGCAGGGCGCGATCTTCACCCAACTGAAGCCCGTCCTGCCGAATTGGCGGAATCTGCATGTCGCTAGGCATGGCGATCCACGGAGCAAGCTGCCGTCGCTGTTACACGGTGATCGGCCCGATGGCGTTCGAAGGCACTCCAGGAACGTCCCGAGTCCCAGGTTGTTCCCGGGGGATCGCATGACGGCTTCGGCTGCCGGCGCTATAGTTCGGTATGAACGATGATGTCCTTCTTGCCCAAGTCGGCCGTACAGTCTGGGGACCGGCCTGGCAGGTCCCAATGGCGGAGGCGCTCAAGCAGCCTCAGGGTGCTCTGAACGACTGGATGAGCGGCCGTACTCGCGTGCCGGCCGACGTCTGGAAGGCTCTGCGCGAAGTGGCGCGCCTCCATATGCTCAAGATCGCCGATCTCGATCCCAGGATCGTTCAAGCCTACGACGAAGCCGTAGCCCGCGCCTCGGCGCGGCGGTGACCTCGCCGCGGATTCAGTGGGTCCAGCGGCCGACGCGGTCGTAGGCGAAGTTGTCGGCGTAGGCTTTCGGCCGGATGTGCCGCAGATGCGGCAGCTCGACGGTGTAGCGCCAGCCGTTCCGTTCCGCGTGCGCCTTCGCCTCCTCGAGCGTCTCGAAATGGAGCGTGATCTGCTCCATGGTGTTCCGCGAGCTCGTCCAGCCCATCAGCGGATCGAGCTCCTTGGGCGCCGGCTCGGCGACCATCACCCATTCCTTCGTGTTGCGCTGGCCGGACTGCATGGCGGTCTTGGCTGGCTTGTAGATGCGGACCTGCATGGACTCCGAACTCTCCCCGAGAGCACAAGGCAGCAGTCCGGCGGCAGGTGGTCGGGGCGGCCGGATTTGAACCGACGGCCTTCTGCGCCCAAGGCAGACGCGCTACCAGACTGCGCTACGCCCCGCCGCCAAGACTGCAAAACGCAGGTTTTCTACCAGCGCGCCGGACCGGTCGAAAGCGGAATTTCCCGGTGGTACATTGGACCATGTTCGACCAAATGCCCGAAGAGGGCCGGCCCGGGCGTGCGCCGTCGATCAACGTCCTGGGCGGCGCCCTGCAACCCTGCTCCCGACGGCCGCTGACCGGCTTCTACCGAGATGCCTGCTGCAACACCGGCAGCGAGGATCTGGGCCTGCATACGGTCTGCGTCGTCATGACGGCCGAGTTCCTCGCCTTCTCCCGGTCGCGCGGCAACGACCTCAGCACGCCGATGCCCCAGTACGGGTTCGAAGGGCTGAAGCCCGGCGACCGCTGGTGCCTGTGCGCAAGCCGCTGGAAGGAGGCCCTGGATGCCGGCGCCGCGCCGCAGGTCGTCCTCGAAGCCACTCATGTCGCGACGCTGCGGATCGTCTCCCTCGATGATCTGAAGAGTCACGCCCTGCGCCTGCAGTGAGAGGATAATCGTCATCATGAAGAGCTGGCCACGGATCGACGGCGCCCTCGCCGACTATGTCGATGCCAACTGGCTGCGCGACACGCCCCTCAAGCGACGGCTGAGAGAGGAAACGGCCGGATTGCCACGGGCTGGCATGCAGATCTCGGCACATCAGGCCCAGCAGATCGGGCTCCTCGTGCGCATGATTGGCGCTCGCCGCGCCGTCGAGGTCGGCACCTTCACCGGCTATTCGGCGCTGTGCATCGCCGAAGCGCTGCCCGCAGACGGCAGGCTCTGGTGCTGCGACGTCAGCGATGAATGGACGCGAATCGGCCGCCGCTACTGGAAGGAGGCCGGCCTCGAGGAGCGCATCGAACTCACGCTCGCGCCTGCGGTCCAGACCCTTGATGGTCTGATCGTGCAAGGATTGTCCGGTCAGCTCGATCTTGCCTTCATCGATGCGGACAAGGAGAACTACGACCTCTACTACGAGCGCTGCCTGGCGCTCGTGCGACGGGGCGGACTGATCCTGATCGACAACGTGCTGTGGGGCGGATCGGTCGCCGACCCGGCCGACACGGACACTGATACGGTCGCGATCCGCGCGCTCAATGCCAAGCTGCAGGCGGATCCGCGTATCGACCTCGCTCTCGTGGCGACGGGTGACGGGATGACGTGCGCCATCAAACGCTAGCCGAGACGCGTCACCCTATGCGTTGCCGAAGATCGGATGCCTTACCTTGTCGCCCGGCTTGATCCCGAGCAGGCGCGCGCTGCCGCCGTTGATCTCCAGCACGGCGCGCACCGGGAACTGGCTGGGGATGGCCTCGGTGGACAGCGGCACGGCATTGGCATGGATGTGCCGGATGGTGCCGTCCCCTGCGATGAACACCATGTCGAGGGGGATCAGCGTGTTCTTCATCCAGAAGCTGACCGGCGCCTCCTGGTAGAAATCGAACAGCATGCCGTCATAGGGGCCGAGCTTGTCCCGAAACATCAGGCCGCGTGCCCGTTCGGCATCGTCGAGCGCGAGCTCGACGTCGAACTTGATCTCGCGCGCGGCGGTCACGACCACCAGCGACGACCGCTTGAAGGTTATTTCCGAGTTCCGCGCATGGCTGCTGCCGGCAATCAGAAAGGCGAACGGGACGGCAAGAACGAGGCGGCGGCCGAGGCGCCTTCCGGAACCGGCGATCATGGGCATGGCATAATGCCTGCCCGTGGATTTCGTCAAACTGAAGACACTTGCGTGACGGTTTTTGCCTTTCCATAGTAGCCACGTTCATCGGGGGGAGCCGCCGCTGCGGCTGAGAGGTTCGCGAGGACGACCCCGGCAACCTGATCCGGTTAGTACCGGCGTAGGGACTGGTGACGTATTTGTCGGCTGCTCCTCCTCTGATCGTGCGCGATGCGCGCATCGCCTACGGCGAGCGGCTTGTAGCCGAAGGCCTGTCACTCGAGTTTCCGGCGGGACGTACGACCTGCCTGCTGGGCCGCAGCGGTGTCGGCAAGACCTCGCTGCTGCGATGGCTGGCAGGGCTGCAGGCCGGTTCCGTCCGCAGCCAGCCGATTGCCTACATGGCGCAGGCCGACCTGCTGCTGCCATGGCTGTCGGTGCTCGACAATGTGCTGCTGGGGTACCGGCTCCGCGGCGACCGGTCAGCCCTGCTTGCCGCCGAGGGCCGCGCCCGTGCCCTTCTCGGCGATGTCGGCCTCGGCGATCGCGCTGGCGAATCGCCCGCGCGGCTGTCCGGCGGCATGCGCCAGCGGGCGGCCCTTGCCCGTACGCTCTGCGAGGACCGGCCGGTCGTGCTGATGGACGAACCCTTTGCGCATCTCGACGCCGTGACCCGGCTGGAGCTCCAGGAACTCTCGGCTCGCCTGCTTGCCGGCCGCACCGCCGTGCTGGTGACGCACGATCCCCTGGAAGCACTGCGCATGGGGCATCAGGTGCGGGTCCTGGCAGGCCTGCCCTTCGTCATCGGTCCGCCACTGGAACCGCCCGGCGACGTGCCGCGCGGCCTCGCCGATCCTGCCGTGCTGGAGCTGCATCAACACCTCGTCCGGCAACTGCGGGACCCTCCTCCGCCATGAGACCGTTGATCACCGCCGTGGGCCTGCTGCTGGCGTGGGAGATCCTGGTCCGGTCGACCGGCGCGCCCAGCTACATCCTGCCCGCGCCGTCCCTCGTACTCGTCGTGCTGATCGAACGCCTCGACCTGCTGGCTGGCGAAGCGGCCTGGACGGCCGCCGAGATGGCGATCGGACTGTTGCTGGGTCTGGCGTTGGGCGGTGCGCTCGCCATCATCTTCGCCGCATCCGCAGGTTGGCGACGCTGGGCGCTGCCGCTGGTCATCGTGTCACAGGCGATACCCGTCATCGCCCTCGCTCCCCTGCTCGTGCTCTGGCTGGGATATGGCCTGGCCTCCAAGGTCGCCATGGCGGCGCTCATCATCTTCTTTCCCGTCGTCAGCACCCTCTATGACGGGCTGCGCCGCACCGAGCCCGGTTGGCTCGACCTGGCGCGCACCATGGACGCCAGTCCGCTCGCCATCCTGCTCCAGGTCCGCCTGCCGGCCGCCCTGCCCGCCTTTGCCTCCGGTGCACGCATTGCAGCCGCCATCGCCCCGATCGGCGCCGTCATCGGCGAGTGGGTCGGCGCCAGCGCCGGTCTGGGCTACCTGATGACGCTGTCGCTGGCGAGAGGACAGACGCCTCTCGCCTTCGCGGCTCTGGTGCTGCTGTGCCTTCTCGGACTCGCTCTCTACTACGCGACCGACTGGCTCGGGCGCACCCTCATACCCTGGCAACCGCAAGGAGACTGAAGATGCGTATCGCCATCCGGCTCGCCGTGGCCCTGGCCCTGGCCCTGGTCTGCGCGGCTCTGCCCGCCGCAGCCCAGGACAAGGTCCGGCTGCTTCTCGACTGGTTCGTCAATCCCGACCATGCCGCCCTGGTGATCGCCAAGCAGCGCGATCTGTTCGCCAAGCACGGTCTCGATGTCGAGCTGATCGCACCCGCCGATCCCAACGCCCCACCCAAGCTGGTCGCGGCGGGCCAGGCCGACTATGCCGTCTCCTACCAGCCGACCCTGCAGATGCTGGTTGCCGAAGGTCTGCCGCTGGTGCGGGTCGGCGTGCTGGTCGCACAGCCGCTGAATTCCCTGGTCGCGCTCGAGGAGGGGCCGGTCAAGACCATCGCCGATCTCAAGGGCCGCAAGGTCGGCTATTCGATCGCCGGCTTCGAGGAAGCGCTGCTCAGCGCGATGCTCGGCAAGGCCGGATTGACGGTGAAGGACGTGACGCTGGTCAACGTCAATTTCGCGCTGACCACCGCCCTCATGAGCAAGCAGGTCGATGCCGTGATCGGCGCTTTCCGCAACTTCGAGCTCAATGATCTCGTCCTGCACAAGGCGAAGGGTCGATTGTGGACCGTCGAGGCCAACGGTGTGCCGATGTACGACGAGCTGATCCTGGTGGCCAAACGTGAGACGGTGGACGTTGCGCGTACAAGGAAGCTGCTGGCCGCCGTCGCCGAGGCCACCGCCTGGCTGCGCGCCAATCCCGAAGAAGCATGGTCGATCTTTGCCAAATCGGGCAAGGAGCTCGACAACGACCTCAACAAGCTCGCCTGGAAGGACACGCTGCCGCTTCTCGCAGCCGACCCGGCGCTGCTCGACCGCAGCCGCTACGAGATCTTCGCCGACTTTCTGAAGGGGCGTGGCCTGATCAAGCAGGCGCCGCCGCTCGACAGCTACCTGCGCGAGATCAGGTAGCGGGGTCAGGCGCCCCGGATCTCGATCACCTGGAGGCCCTTCTGGCCTTCGGCAATCCGGATCATCACCTTCTGGCCCGGCGCCAGCGAATCCATGCCGTGGCGGCGCAGCACGGCAGCATGGATGAAGATGTCCCCTTCCGCCGCTTCGCGCGTGACGAAGCCGTAGCCGCGCTCGTTGTTGTACCATTTGACCAATGCGGCAATGTAGTCGCCCATCGCGATGCCATCAGGCACCGGCGGCGGCTTCGGCACGACAGGTACGGCCGTCGACGAATCGACTTCCAGCACCTTCATCACCTGCCAGCCCTTCGGCCCCCGAACGCCGGCACACACTACTGTCGCTCCGGGCTTAAGGTCCTCATGCCCGGCTTGGCGCAGCGTCGTCACATGCAGGAACGCGTCGCTATTGTCACCGTCCAGAGCCAGGAAACCATAGCCCTTCACGGCGTTGAACCACTTTACCTTACCACGCAGCTCAACTGTATCGACGCCCGCGCCCGCCTCTCCCTGTAGGGTCGTCATTCCAACGATCCCATGTTGTTATGGTTGAATCCTAGCACCCCGTTTGCGGGTTGCAACAGTTCTTGTAGTGGACCAATTCCCCAGACGACAATTCCGCTGATCCCTGCGCGAGCGATCTTCAGCGACGCGACGCGCTGCCGATACCGCGAAGTGCAGTCGAGTAGTCCCTCGTGGCTTCCGGAGCCATGCATCTATGTTGCACGATTGCAACAGGCGCGAACGATTGATGCTGCAGGCTCGCGAAGCATGACGCTACCGGCCGCAATTGAGCCAAAGTGTAATGGTGACTACGCGCATCCACTTGGTTCAGCCCGGGTTCCAGAGAACTGTTGTGCGGTTCGACGCCAGCAAAGCGACCAGCGTAGTCCATCCCCCGCGTCGGCGGGTTCTTTCCTATTGCACTGCAGCAGCCGGCCTTGCCGCAGGCTCGCTGTTGACGACGGTCGTGCCGACCGTCGCACAGACGATCGATGTCCGGCAGTGGCAGGGCACGACCGCAGCCACCCGCCAACCCGAGCACGTCGTTGCAACGACCATCGCCGAGTGGCGGGCGCTGTGGAGCCGCGTCGGTTCGCGAGCTCCCGATTTTTTCGAGCCCGGCCGGATGAACGCCGTCGGCATCTTCCTGGGACGCCGCGCCAGTGAGGGCTACTCGGTGAACGTTCTGTCGACGAGCCGGCGGCGCGACCGCATCGTCGTCGTGTTCGAAGAACGCATGCCGCCCGAAATCATGCTGGCCCAACGCCTGCCTCCACCGCCGGCGCCTCGGCCCGTGGCCAGTTCGCCGGGCGGCGGCTTCGGCGGGCCCGCAGCCGGCTTCGCGCCGCCCGGCGTGACGGCCAACCTTGCACCGCCGCCGGTCGCACCGGCGCGGCCGGTCAGTACGCCCACCTCGCCTTGGGCCATCATCCTGATCAATCGTGCCGACCTGCCGATCTCGGTGGAGCAGCGGCTCTTCCGATAGGCAGCGTCAGTGGGAGTGCCGCGGCACGCCCTTCGTCTCCGCGATCCGCTGATAGTCGACGGCGAAGTCGAGACAGGCGCCGCTGGCCAGCTGCCCCACGAATTTGCGTTGCAGCTCCTGCCACGGCGTCTGGCTCTCCTTGACGTCGGGTTTCCACGCCGCCTTGCGCGCCGCGAGTTCGGCTTCGGGTATCAGGATGTCGGCGCGACGCTTGTCCACGTCGATGCGGACCCTGTCGCCCGTCCTGAGCAGCGCCAGTCCGCCGCCGACGGCTGCCTCGGGCGAGGCGTTGAGGATCGAGGGGCTGGCCGAGGTGCCGCTCTGCCGGCCATCGCCCACGCAAGGCAGCAGCAGGACGCCGCCCTTCACCAGGCGGTCGGGCGGCAGCATGTTCACCACCTCGGCCGCGCCCGGATAGCCGACGGGACCGGTGTTGCGGATGAACAGGATGCTGTTCTCGTCGATCGGCAGCTTGGGATCGTTGATCCGGTGATGATAGTCCTCCGGCCCCTCGAACACGATCGCCGTGCCCTCGAAGGCACCGCGGTCACCTGGACGCTCGAGATACTTCTGGCGGAACTCGGGCGAGATCACCGACGTCTTCATGATCGCCGATTCGAACAGGTTGCCGGTCAGCACGGCGAAGCCCGACTGCTGCAGCATGGGCTTGTCGTAGCTCTTGATGACCTCCCCGTCGGGCGGCTGCGCCTCCACGAGGTTCTCGGCCATGGTCTTGCCCGTGACGGTGAGCGCCCCGTCGTGCAGCTTGCCGCGGCGCAGCAGTTCGGACATCACGGTCGGCACGCCACCGGCGCGATAGAAGGCCTCGCCCAGGTACTTGCCCGCCGGCATGCAGTTAACCAGCAGCGGAATGTCGTAGCCGATGCGGTCCCAGTCGGCGTTGACGAGCTCCACGCCCGCATGGCGCGCGATGGCGTTGATGTGTGGTGGGCAGTTGGTCGAGGCGCCGAGCGCGCTGGCCGCGACGATGGCATTCTCGAAGGCCTCCCGTGTCAGGATCTTCGAAGGCCGCAGGTCCTCCCAGACCATGTCGACGATGCGCCGCCCGGTTTCGTAGGCCATCTGGCCGCGCTGCTTGTAGGGGCCGGGGATGGCCGCACCGCCGGTCAGGGACATGCCCAGCGCCTCGGCCATGCTGTTCATCGACAGCGCCGTGCCCATGGTGTTGCAGTGGCCGACGCTGGGCGCGCTCGAAGCCACCATCTCGATGAACTGCTCCATGTCGATGCGGCCGGCCGCCAGCTCCTGACGGGCGTGCCAGACGATCGTGCCGGAGCCGGCAAGCCCGCCGGCGAAATGGCCGTCGAGCATCGGCCCGCCCGACAGCACGATGGCCGGGATGTCGACGGTGGCGGCGCCCATCAGCATCGCCGGCGTGGTCTTGTCGCAACCCGTCGTCAGCACGACACCGTCGAAGAAGTAGCCGTACAGGCTCTCGACCAGGCTGAGATAGGCGAGATTGCGGTCGAGCGCCGCCGTCGGCCGCTTGCCCGATTCCTGGATGGGATGGACGGGAAACTCGATGGGAATGCCGCCGGCATCGCGGATTCCGTCGCGGATGCGCCAGACCAGGTCGAGATGATGGCGGTTGCAGGGAGACAGGTCGGAGCCGGTCTGGGCGATGCCGATGATCGGCTTGCCGCTGCGCAGTTCGGCGAGCGTCAGTCCGAAGTTCATGTAGCGCTCCAGGTAGAGCGCGGTCATCGTCGGATCGGTCTTGGAGTCGAACCACTCGCGGCTGCGCAGCCGCCGCCCATCCTTCTTGCCGTCGGCCATCCGGTCTCCTCCGTCTTCGTTGGCCGCAGCCTAGCGCGCAGCGATGCTGCGTTCCATCGCCACCTCGGCCTTCAGGTTCTCGACGTCGCGAAAAATAGACGCGACGGCCAGCGTGCGGCCCTCGCGCTTGTAGCGCAGCAGGCAGTCCTTGCCCGCGATGTCGCCGTCGACCGTGATCTCGTCCCACTTCTCGGCATGGCCGACGTAATTGATCGGAATGTCGTAATGCTGGCTCCAGAAGAACGGCACGGCATCGAACTTCTGGCGCAAGCCCAGCATGTTCAGCGCTGCCGTCTGGCCTTGGCGCTCGGCGACCACCCAGTGCTCGACGCGGATCGCCTCGCCCGTGTGCGGATCGGGCCAGCGTGCGATGTCGCCCGCGGCGAAGACATTCTCGGCGCTGGACGCCAGGAAGGCATCGACCGTCACGCCCCGGTCGATCGCCAGGCCCGTCTTCTCGGCCAGCGCCAACCTCGGCCGCACGCCGATGCCGACGACGAAGAGATCCGCCTCCAGCGTGCGGCCGCCCTTCAGCCTCGCCGTCCGGCCGTCGATGGCGGCCACGGTGTCCTCGAGATGGAAGACCACGCCGTGCTCCTCGTGGAGGGCGCGCACGAAGTCGCCCATCTGCGGTCCCAGCACGCGCTCCATCGGCCGCCTGTCGGGCGCCACGACATGGACCTCGATGCCGCGATGGCGTAGCGACGCGGCGACCTCGAGGCCGATGAAGCTGGCGCCGATCACCAGCGCCTTCTTCGCGGCCTTGGCTTGCTCGATGATGGCGCGGCTGTCGGCCAGGCTGCGCAGCGTGTGGACATGCGGCTGGTCGGCGCCCGGGATCGCGAGCCGCACGGGCTCGGCGCCGGTCGCCAGCAGAAGCCGATCGTAGCCGATACTGCCGCCGTCGCCGAGCACGACCTCGCGCGAGCGCGTGTCCACGGCGGCCACGGCCGTCTTCAGCCGCAGGTCGATGCCGCTCTCGGCATAGAAGTCGTTGCCGCGCAGGGGCACCCATTCCTCGGGCGCGCTGCCGGCCAGGTAGTCCTTGGACAGGTTCGGCCGGTCGACCGGACTCGCCTCGTCGTCGCTCAGCATGACGATGCTGCCGCGATACCGCTCGCGGCGCAGCATCTCCGCGGCGGCGAAACCCGCCGCGCCGCCACCGACGATCACGATGCGGTCCGGTGCCTTCGCCGCCGCCGTCCTGCGAGCAGGCTCGGCTTGCACTTCCTTCTTGGCTGAGACGAAGACCTTGCCGTCGCGCCGCTCGACCGACCAGCAATCGACCGGACTGACCGCCGGCGCCGCCAGGGCTTCGCCGGAGCGCAGGCTGAAGCAGGCGTGGTGCCATGGACAGCGCACCGTATCGCCGACCAGGAGACCCTCGGCCAGAGGCCCGTGATAGTGGCTGCAATGGGCGCCGATGGCGAAGACCTCATCCCCGACCCGCGCCAGCAGAACCTCCTCCTCGCCGACATGCCCTGCCAGCATGCCGCCGTCGGCAAGTTCGGCGAGCATCACTCCCTGCGTCAGGTCGGGTCCGCTGGGCTTGGCGTCAGGCTCGGCCATCGTGTCCTCCCTCATGCGCAGTTGAGCGCGGTGCGCCACCATGGGAAACCTGACGCGCCATGTCCACCTCTCCAGACCTCGTCTCGATCGGCGAGCCGCTGATCGAGTTCAACCGCCCCCGTGAAGGCGACGGCCGCACCTGGCTGCAGGGCTTCGGCGGCGATTCGCAGAATGTCGCCATCGCCGCCGCTCGGCAGGGCGTCCGTGCCGGCTACCTGACCAGCCTGGGCCAGGACTGGATGGGCGATGCCTTCCTCGAGCTGTGGCAGGCCGAGGGCGTCGATGCCTCCCGGGTCACCCGCCATCCAACGGCGCCGACCGGCGTGAGTTTCGTGACGCACGGTCCGAGCGGCCACAAGTTCGACTACTTGCGCAAGAATTCCGCCGCCTCGCTGATGGCGCCCGAAACCTTGCCGCGCGACTACGTCGCCGGCGCGCGCGTCCTGCACGTCTCGGCGATCGGGCAGGCGATCGGCGACAGTGCCCGCCGCACCTGCGAGGCCGCGATCGAGGCCGCCCGCGCCGCCGGCGTCAAGGTCTCCTACGACACCAACCTGCGGCTGCGCCTGTGGGACCTCGACACGGCCCGCGCCGTGATCGACGCGACCATCGCGCGCTGCGACGTCGCCCTGCCCAGCCTGGACGATTCGCAGCAGCTGACCGGGCTGCAGGCGCCCGACGCGATCGCCGACCACTATCTGCGCCTGGGCGCGCCGCTGGTGGCGCTCAAGTTGGCGGCCGAAGGCTGCCTGGTCGCCACGCCCGAGCAGCGCTTCCGCCTGCCCAGCCACTGCGTAGAGGCGGTGGACGCGACGGGTGCCGGCGACACGTTCGACGGCGCCTTCCTCGCCCGCCTGCTGGCCGGCGACGACCTGCAGACCGCGGCGCGCTACGCCAACGTCGCCGCCGCCCTTTCGACGACCGGCTACGGCGCCGTCACGCCTATCCCGCGGGCGGACGCAGTCCGGGCTGCATTGGCGGCGGCCCCATCGGCGGCCGGCTGAGCCGCGGCGCCAGCGCCCGCAGGAAACGGCCGAATCCCCTCGCCTGCTGGGCCAGCCAGCCGCGGCCGTTGTCGGCATCGACAGCGGGATCGTCGACGCCCGTCGGCCGGTGCTTGCCGTCGTAGTTGGCCGTTCCGAACAGGATGTCCCAGACCGGGAACACCGGCGCGAAATTGTGGTCGTGGATATGGCGTTCGTCAGGACTGGCCAAGGCGTGGTGCAGCCGGTGAAAGCGCGGTCCGACGAGCAGCTTCTCGCCGATGCGGCCGAAGCTCATGTCGATGTTGGCGTGGCTCCAGCTCTCGATCAGGCGTCCCACCGTCAGGATGATCACGTACTCGCCGGGCTGCACACCGACGAACTGGGCGAACAGCACCAAGGCCAGCGTCACCAGCAGGTCGTCGAGGACGTGGTTGCGGTCGTCCGACCATACGGTCAGGCGGCGCTGGCTGTGATGCAGGCTGTGCAGCGCCCACCACCAGGGAATGGCGTGCTGCGCGCGATGCACCCAGTACGCCGCGAAATCGTAGAGCACGAAGTAGACGAGGAACGAGGCCAGCGCGTTGTCGGCGATCCCGGGCAGCAGCCGCTCGAGGCGCGGCGGCGCGAAGCCCCAGGCGCGGACCGCGTGCTCGATGCCATTGACCAGCGGATAGGTGACGATGAAGATCGCAAGTGGAACGATGCCGAGCTTGTTGAGCAGCGTGTAGACGCGGTCGACCGCGATCAGCCGGTCGTCGCCCTCGCGCTCGAGCGGCCAGCGCCGTTCGAGCAGGCGCATGCCGAAGGCGATGACCGCGATCTGCACCACGCCCAGCATGAAGAACTCGACCGCGTTGTAGCCCGGCTCGTACCAGTCCATCAGGCCGAAACCGAACAGGAAAGGACTGACCAGGGTCTCGAAGATCCAGTTCTGGGCGCCCACCCAGAGATCCGTCAGGTCGCGCACCCGCCCGGTCCGCCGCCTAGCGGGTCTCGCCCGCCGTCGACACGGCGCGCAGCGCGCTGCCGCCCGAGGAGGCACCGGCGACCGGCGTCGCGGGCCCGGGCCGCAGCATGAACACGCCGTGCGGCGACTTGCCAACCGGGATGGTGGCCACCACCCGCATCTGTTCCAGGTCGACGACGGCGACCCGCCGCAGGAACCGCTGCGTCACCCACAGTTCCTTGCCGTCCAGCGAGATGTCCATGCAGTCCGGACCGCCGGGCACCTTGATGGTCGCCGTGACCTGAAGCGTCTGCGTGTCGATCAGCGACACCGTACCCTCGACGCGGTTGCTCAGGAACCAGTGCCGCCCATCGCCGCGCGGCCAGAAATTGTGCGCCCCCTTGCCGGTCTGCAGGCGGTCGCCGACGGCGCCGTTCTCCGGATCGACGACGATCACGCCGTCCTCGCCGGTCAGCGCAACCAGCAGCCGCTTGTTGTCCGGCAGCATGATGATCCCTGCCGGCGCATTGCCCACCGGCACGTTCCACTTCATGGTCTGGGTCGCGAGGTCGAAGGCCGCGAGACGCCCGCTCTGCTGCAGGGTGACGAACACGGTCCTGGAATCGGCATCGAACGCCATGTGGCTGGGCAGCCCGTCGATGAAGATGCGGCCGGCCAGCCGGAAGCCGTCGGCGTGGAAGATATCGACATGGTCGAGACGGTAAGCCGTGGTCACGAACCACTTGGCATCGGGACTGAAGCCCAGATGGTAGGGATCGACGATGTCGCGCACGATCCGCTTGCGCTCGCCGTTGCGCACGTCGAGCACCAGCAGCTCGTTGGTGACCGTCGAGCCGACGATGACTTCCTTGCCGTCGGGGCTGACAATCAGGTGATGCGGTTCGCGCCCGACCGGCAGGCGCTGCAGCTCGGTGCGGGTGTTGCGGTTCAGGATGCTGTACGAGGCTTCGTCCGAATTGAGGACGATGACCGAATCGGCCCGCGCCGCCTGGGCGCCGGCAGCCAGGACGAATATGGTCGCCGCAATCGCCAATTTGTTCATGAAGGCGGGTCGATCTCCTTGCCGCCTTTGAAGCACCTTTCCGGTCATGGCGCTAGGCACGTTTGAGCAAAGAAGCTGCGGCAGCCAGCCGCTCGATCCGGCCCCAATCGCCCGCCGCGACCGCGTCGCGCGGCGCAACCCACGATCCGCCGATGCAGGCGACGTTCGCCAGCGCGAGATAGCCGGGCGCGGTGTCGGGCCCTATCCCGCCGGTCGGGCAGAAGCGCAATCCGGGCAGCGGCGCAGCGATCGCCCGCAGCCACGACGGTCCGCCTGCGGCATCGGCCGGAAAGAACTTCAGGAGGGAGAAGCCCAGCTCGGACATCGCCATCGCCTCCGAGACGGTCTGGACGCCAGGCAGAAACGCCAGGCCGGCCGCCCGGGTTGCAGCCGCCAGCGCCGGCGTGCAGCCCGGACTGACGGCGAAGCGCGCACCCGCCTCCTGCACCTGCTCGACCTGGTCAGGCGTGATCACCGTGCCGGCCCCCACCAGGGCGCCCTCGACCTCATCCGTGATCGCCCGCATCGCCTCCAGGGCCGCACCGGTCCGCAGCGTGATCTCCAGTGCCGGCAGGCCGCCCTTCACCAGCGCCCGGGCCAGCGGCACCGCATCGGCAGCGCGCTCGACCGTGAGGACCGGCATGACCGGCACCAGGCCGGCGACGGCGGCGATCTCCATCGTCAGACGCTCCAGCCGCCGTCGATCACATTGACGGTGCCGGTCGTGAACGCCGATTCGTCGCTGGCAAGATACACGGCCAGTGAAGCAATCTCCTCGGCCGAGCCGAAGCGGCCGGTCGGCTGGCGCTGCAGAAAGAACTGCCGCGCGTCCGGCCCGCCCCCCAGGGAGGAAATGCGCTCGTCCAGCGAGGGGGTCTGCACCGTGCCGGGACAGATCGCGTTGCAGCGGATACCCTTGGCGACGTAGTCGACTGCCACCGACTTGGTGAGGCCGATCACGGCAGCCTTGGTCGTGCCGTAGATGCAGCGCAGGGCAGCTCCTTTGACCGACGATGCGGCCGACGACATGTTGATGATCGAGCCGCTCCCCCGCTCGACCATGCCGGGCAGCAAGGCCTGGATGGTCCAGAACATGGAGCGCACGTTCAGGTCGAAGGCGAAGCGCCACTGCTCGTCGGTGGCGTCGAGCACCGAGCCGTGATGGACGAAGCCGGCGCAGTTGAAGAGCACGTCGGCGCCTTCGACCTCGTCGGCCAGGTCGAAGATCGCCTGCCGGTCGAGCACGTCCAGCCTGCGCGTGCGCACGCCGTCGAAGGCGAACAGCGGCTCCAGCTTGGCGGCGTCGATGTCGGTGGCCCACACCGTCGCGCCCTCGCGCGCAAAGGCACGCGCGGTGGCCGCGCCGATCCCCTGCCCGGCGGCGGTGACGACGCAGGTCTTACCCTTGAGGCGCATGATCCTGTCTCCGGCGATGCATGAGCTGGACGGCGAGCACGGGAAGCGAGAGCGCGAGGCTGAGCAGCACGGGCATGAGGCCCGGCGCCATGGCCGGCAGCGCCGCGACGGCGAGCCAGGCCCGTTCCCACACCCGCATGGGTGCGATCAGGTAGGACGACAGCGCCGCGCCCAGGAAGGTGATGCTGACGATGCAGCCCGCGAACGTCACCACGAAGTCGTAGAGGGTGAAGCCCGGCACCACCAGCAGCAGCGACGGCGAGAACACGAACACGAACGGCACCAGCGCCTTGGCCAGCGCCAGGCGGAAGGCCGTGTTGCCGCTGCGGAAGGGATCGGCGCCGGCCATGCTGGCCGCCGCATAGGCGGCGACGGCAACGGGCGGCGTCACGTCCGCCAGCACGCCGTAATAGAAGACGAAGAAATGCGCCACGATCGGCGCCACGCCCAGCAGTCCCAGCGCCGGCGCCGCGATGGTCACCATGATGATGTAGGTCGCTGTCGTCGGCACGCCGCAGCCCATCAGGATGCAGACGAAGGCCGTCATGACGAGGGTGAAGAACTTGATCAGCGTCAGCTTGTCGAACGGCAGCCAGGCCTGGACCAGGCCCGTGGCATCGTTGGCGACGCCGACGATGATGGTGGCGAACTTCAGGGCCGTTCCTGTCAGCGTCACGACGCCGATGATGATGCCGATCGCCGCCGCCGCCGCACCCACCGCCAGCGCGTACTTGGCGCCGACGGTGAAGGCGTCGAGCAGCTCGCGCCAGTGGATGGCCGGAGCCGGATTGAGCCGCCACAGCGCGACGCAGAGCAGCGCGAACAGCCCGAAGGTGATCTCGCCGAACCAGTCGGCCATCCCGCCCGGCAGCAGCCGGCGACCGAAGATCAGCAACAGCGCCCAGGCGACCACCAGCGCGATGTCGAGGATGGGCCGGCGAGGCCGCGTCGAACGCATCAGGCCGACCACGATGCAGAGATAGATGCCCCAGAAGGCCGCCAGGTACGGCGTCGAACCGTCGAAGATCTTCCAGATGAGGGCGGCCAGCGGGATCAGCGTCACCCATTCCTGCCGCACGACGCTCCGCCAGTCCGGCATCTCCTCGGGGGCGAGCCCGCGCAGGCCGACCCGCTTGGCCTCGAAATGGACCTGGATGAAGACGCCGAAGAAATGCAGGAAGGCCGGCACCGCCGCGGCCAGGATGATGGTCTGGTACGGCAGCTCCAGGAACTCGACCATCAGGAACGCCGCCGCGCCCATGACCGGCGGCGTGATCTGGCCGCCCGTGCTGGCCGTGGCCTCGACGCCGGCGGCGAAGTGCGGTCGGTAGCCCAGCCGCTTCATCATCGGGATGGTGAGCGAACCCACGGTCACGGCGTTGGCGACCGAGGAGCCCGAGATCATGCCGAACAGCGCCGAGCCGAAGATCGCCACCTTGGCCGGACCGCCCGCGAAGCGGCCGGCGACCGCCATGGCCAGCGCCAGGAACAGCCGGCCGAGCCCGATGCGCATGGCGACGACGCCGAACAGCACGAAATGGAACACGTAGGTGGCGACGACGCCGATCGGCACGCCGTAGATGCCCTGGCTGGTGAGATAGAGATGGTCGGCGAGCTGCGACCACGTGGTGCCGGGATGGACCAGCAGGCCGGGCATCCAGGGGCCGGCGAAGGCGTAGGCCACGAAGCCCAGCGTGATGAACACCAGCGCCCAGCCCATGGTGCGTCGCGTCGCCTCGATCACGACCAGCGTCAGGATCGTGCCCATGGCGACGTCGACCGGCTCGGGATTGCCGGTCTTGAAGGCGATGTCATGGAAGATCGCCGGCAGGTAGAGCGAGGACACCACGGCGGCAGCGAACAGCGCCCAGTCGTAGAGCGGCACGCCGGCCGGGTGCAGCCAGCCCCGCGCCGCTTCCGGTGCAGCCTTCCGGTTGGCGGCGAACACCAGGAAGATCAGGCCCAGCACCAGCGCCATGTGGATGCCGCGATGGGTCTGCTCGCGCAGCAGGCCGAAGCCCGCCGTGTAGAAGTGGAACAGCGACAGCGACAGCAGCAGCCCGGCCACGATCCAGGTGCCGCTGATGCCGAGCGGGCGGAAGCGCATCTCGGCATCGAACTCGCGTTCGAGCTCGGCCGCCTTCGCGTGGTCGACGTTCAGGCTCAAGCTTGTTTCCGACCCTCTCCCCGAGATTCCTCCCTAGCAAAGGGGAGGATCACCGACCTGCCTACTTGATCAGGCCTTTTTCCTTGTAGAATTTCTCGGCGCCCGGATGCAGCGGGATACCCAGCCCCTGGGTGGCGGTGTCGAGCTTGATGGCCTTGCCCTTGGCATGGCCCGAATCCAGCAGCTTGCGGGTGTTCGCGTTCCAGAGCGCCGCGGTGATGTTGTAGATCAGCTCCTCCGGCTGCTTGGCCGAGGTCGCCCAGATGGCGTTCACGCTCACCGTCTTGACCCCTGCCACGTTCTTGTAGGTGCCGTCGGGGATCTCGTCGGCAGCGAAGAAATTGTATTCCTTGATCAGCTTCTCGGCTTCCGGCCCGTCGATCGGCACCAGGTCGATGCCGGTGGTCGCTGCCAGCTCGGCGATGGCGCCCTGCGGCCAGCCGGCAACACTGAAGAACGCGTCGAGCGCCCCGTCCTTCAGCTTGTCGGCCGACTGCTGCGGCTTCAGGTATTCCGCCTTGATGTCCTTCTCGGTCATCCCGTAGGCGGCCAGGATCAGGCGTGCATCGACAAGCGTGCCCGAGCCGGGCTCGTCGAGCGACATGCGCTTGCCCTTGAGGTCCTTGATCGACTTGATGCCCGCACCCTTGCGCGCCACGAGGTGAAAGCTCTCAGGATAGAGATTCGCGATGGCGCGCAGCGTGGCGACCTTGGGCCGGCCCTCGTAGATGCCGGTGCCGTTGAAGGCCCAGTAGGCGACATCGGATTGCGTGAAGCCCGACTGCATGCTGCCGCCGTTGATGGCGTTGACGTTGGCCACCGACCCGTTGGAGGCGACGGCCGTGGCCACCACGCCCGGCACGCCGCACGAGCCGCCCTCGGCGCAGGAGCGCGAGCCCGGAGGGTTGGAGATGGCGTTGGCGATCAGGCCGCCGATCGGGAAGTAGGTGCCCGCCGTGCCGCCGGTGCCGATGCGGAAGAACGTGATGTCCTGCTGCGCCGCCGCCGGCAGGCCGGACAGAGTCGCCCCCACCGCCGCTCCGAAGCCGCCCAGCAGTGCCGTCCTGCGATCGATGACCATCCTCACCCTCCTCCACACGTTTTCTTCCCCGCGTTCCAGAAGAAGACGACTCGATTAAATCGCGTCGGCCCATCGACCGCAACGAGGACCGATCAATTGACGCCAACAGCTTTGCTCATGGTCGACCCGATTTCGCCATGGATCACGAGGTCGGCCTCGTCGTCCTGGTCGGTCGGATCGCGGTTGACGATCGCCAGGGTCGCGCCCTTGCGCTTGGCCATCCGCGGGAAGCCGGCCGCCGGATAGACCACGAGCGAACTGCCCAGCACGATGAACAGGTCGCAGGCCAGCGTCTCCTCCTGGGCGCGCACCATCGGAATCTCCGGCATCGCCTGGCCGAACGAGATGGTCGCCGTCTTCACGATGCCCTCGCACTTGACGCACAGCGGCAGCTTCCCGGTGCCGAGAAAGGCCTGCCGGATCGGCTCCAGCTCGTGGCGATGCCCGCAATCCAGGCAGGTCGCGTAGGTGGCGTTGCCGTGCAGTTCGATGACCTTGGAATCGGGCACGCCCGACCGCTGGTGCAGGCCGTCGATGTTCTGCGTGATGACAGCGCTCACGCGGCCCTGCTCGATCAGCCTGGCCAGTGCGCGGTGGCCGGCATTGGGCTCGGCCCGGAGCATGGTCTCGTCGGTCGCGAACTTGCGCCGCCAGGCTTCGCGCCGCATTTCCTCCGAAGCCATGAATTCATCGAAGTAGATCGGCTTGTAGCGGCTCCAGATGCCGCCCGGCGAGCGGAAGTCGGGAATGCCGGACTCGGTCGATATCCCGGCACCGGTGAAGGCGACGATGCGCCGGGCCGAGCCGATGGCGTCTTTCAGGCGTTCGATGTCATCCATGCGTCCTCCAGCCTGGATCTCGTGCTTGGTCGGCAACGATCAGGGCGCGGGCATGGCCGGGTTGTGGGCGGCGCAGCCCCTGTAGACCTGGCCCTCGCTCCTGGCTTCGACAGCATAGGCGAAGAGCGAGCCGGATTGGGAATCGATGCAGCGGCGCTCCTCGATCAGCACGACGGTCTCAGGCGCCTCGATCGAGGTATAGACCAGCGTCGTGCCCTCGCGGTGCGGCCCGTCATGCGGCGCGCGGTGTGCCGCCGCCTCGCCCAGCACGCTCACCACCATGTCACGCGCCGTGACCTCGGCGCGCCAGGACGGTTCGTTGCCGGTCGCCATCCATTCGCGCAGGTCGAAGCGCTCGCGGCAGCCCGCGGTCTCGACCGCCGCCCGACGCAGCTCGAGCGCGGTGATGCCCGCGGCCGGCCCGCTCTGCCGCCCGCCATAGAGCTCGACGAACATCGGCCGCCCTTCCCGCCCCGCCGTCAGCGCGCGCAGCGCCGCCAGCAGTTCCTGGCCGGGCGTGCGGTCCTCCAGGAGCAGCGGTCCGCCGTCGCAAGGCAGGAACTGCAGGTGCCCGCCGGCATCGCGCACCAGGCCGCGCAGCCGCGCCGCGCCGGCCGGCAGCGCGGGGCGTGGGCCTGCCGCCTGGGCGGGTGTCGTCGCCGGCGGCGGCGTCCGCGCGGGCGTCCTCTGTGTCCCGGGTGCCGACGGTGACAACGGCAGCACGGTGACGCTGCGGGCGGCCGGCGGCGGCGGCGCGACGGGAGCGCTGCGCACCATTGGCGTGGGCGCCGGCCGCGCGCCCAGCACCGGCAGCGCGTAGAAGAACAGCGGCCGTTCGGACCGGTCGAGCAGGCAGACGAAATGCGTCTCCAGCGGCGCCCGGTTGCGATAGGTCACGCGCCCGCGCAGCGTGAGCGCCGCCGCCACCGCCTGGCTGCCGACCACGGCCTCGAGGCGCTCCAGCGCCGGCGGCGGGAATTCGAGCGCCTGCACCTGGTCCACCGAGCGGTCGAGCTTGCGGTATTGCATCTGGCCGAAGGCAGCGCATTGCTGCGCCACCTGTGCCTGTGCCGCGCTCGGCCAGCCGAGCAGCAACAGGCCGGCGATCAGCAGGCCGCGAGCCGTCGCCGACCTCGGCAAGGGATATGTACGTTGGTTATTTTTCACTGACGTTAGTTATATACCGCCTCCGACAGAAACGCAACGCCGCGGCGGCGCCCTGACTTTTTGCGCTCCGGGGGCCGGCCGGGAACACGCGGCACCACTGTATCTGGCGTGGTCGTTGTCAGCCGACATACCATCCATGGGCGCGTGCAGTCAGTGCCTGCACCCAGCCGCGCCGCCGTCAGTCGCGGCGCTGGTAGGAATTCTGCAGGTCGTCCTGGATCAGGAAGGCCTCGCCCTTTGCGGTGAGCCGCATCTCGCGGTCGAGGACGCGCGTGGCATAGCGCCAGCCCGTCGGCAGCTTCAGCCGCTGCCCGAGGTCCGGAAGGTCCTCCATCGTGAGGTGCCTGTCCACGATGTCGGCGAAGGTCTGCATGACGTAGGTGCGGCCCTTGTCGTCGGTGATCTCGTAGACCGGCTTGCCGGCATCGTAGACGTAGGTCGTGTCGCGCTTGACCGTCCTTTCAACATAGGGACGAGCGCCGAACAGGATGTCGCGCAGCGGCAGCGCGAGCGTCGCCCGCTGCGTGGCCGCCAGCCCATCGAACATCCGGGTCTTGCCTTCCCTCGTCGCCCCGGCCGCGATGATGCGGTCCATCACCCAGAAGCGCGGGCCGTTCATCACGACCTCCACGGCCCCGAGTCCGTCGGCCAGCTTCTTCGGATCGATGGCGTTCCAGGCCGCCGGCGGACAGTCGTTCTGGCCGAGCGTGTTGTAGACCTCGAGATGGAAGGATAGCCCGTCCCGGTACACGGGGATGATCTCGCAATAGCGCGTGCCCCGCAGGTCGGCCGGAACCTGCTGGGCGACGGCACAGGAAAGAGACGAGCCGAGAATCGCCGCAACCAGAGCGGCACAGCCGGAAATGCGCATCGATGACTTGCGCGGCAACAGCGGGTGTCGCCGCCCCTTCGCCTCTGGTTCCTGATGCGAAGCTGATAGTGAACCGAACGACATGACGCAATATCCGCGTCCCAGTCCCTCTGCCGCCTCAGAAGTCTAAGGTCGTGGCGGAGCGGAACGCCCGCGTGATATTCCTCCCCGACGTCGCGATTCGCGCAGACCTCAGAAATCTGCGGTCAAAGACAGGCGAAACGAACGCGGTGCGCCGAGGTACAGGAGCGTGTTCGTGCCTCCGGCCCAATAGTTCGAATCGAGGACGTTTTCGACGTTGAACCGAGCCACCACCAACTTCCCCTTGGCGCCCGGATTGTCGAATGCGTAGCGGACGCCCAGGTCGAAGCGCGTCCACTCGGACAGGGTGCGCCGCGGCGACAGCGTGTCGATGTACTGGGCGCCCGTATAGACGATACGACTGCTCAGAGTCAGGCCGTGCACGAATGGCAGGTCCCATTCGCCGGCCAGGTTGAACTGCCCGCCCGGCGAGAATGGCGCGATCCAGCCGTCGGTCAGGCCGCCCTGCGTCTTCGCGAGAACGGCATTGAGCAGCATGACGCCGCCGAGGACACGGAAACCTTCCGTGACCTCGCCGAAAACATTGAACTCGAATCCCTGGTTGATCTGCTCGCCGCCCAGGTACTGCGTGTTGGTCGCCAGGTTCGTAAGAATGCTGGGCTGCGAGATCTGGAAGACGCTCGCGGTCGTCGTGAGCTTGCCCCAGTCTATCTTGACGCCCGCTTCGAACTGCGTTGACTTGAAGGGCGGGAAGATCTCGCCGGCATTGGTGAATGCCGGCCCAACGATGGTCCCCTGCTGCAGGCCCTGTATGAAGTTTCCGTAGACGGATACGTTATCCCAGGGCTTGAACACGAGCGCCACCGACGGGCTGATTGCGCTCTGGTCGTAGCTCGAAGTTGCAGCGCCGCTGACGGCGTTGAAGTTGGTCGCCTGGACCTGCTGCAACCGCGCACCAATGGTCAATTGGACACGCTTCTCGGCAGCGGACAGCGTGTCGGCGACCCCGAAACTCGTGAGCCCCTGCGTCGCAGTCTTGTTCGCAGCGGGCGTTGGAATGCTCGGCTGTGCGATGACCGTCGGATTGTAGATGTTGGTGGCGAACGCCCCACCTCCGGCCTGCACGGAGCCATTTCCGATCGCCGACCAGAAGGTCGTGGCGGTAAGCGCCAGCTCGTGATCGATCGGCCCTGTCCTGGCCAGGGCACGCACGCCGGCCTCTCCCGTGAGGTTCGTCTGGTAGAAGCTGTCGTTCTGAGGTGCAAAAGCCGACGAGGCGCCGTCGAAGTTGTTGATGATCGTGACGAGGGAATAGTTCCCGAGATTCCGATAGTCGTGGGCTCCAAACGCAGCATAGGCGGTGACGTTCTCCGCCAGATCGACCTCTCCCCTGACGACACCGAAAAGATCGCTGCGATACGAGTTCGACCAAGGCTGGGCCGTCGGGTTGGTCCGGGCAGCCGGTGCCCAAGGAAGCGCCGCTCCCGCAGCCAGGGCCAGGAAGGGTGTGATGCCGACCCGATACTGCTGCTGATATCCCAGGTCGGCCAAAAGCCGCACGCGTTCGCCGCGGAAGTCCAGCCCGAACACGGCCATGCCTCTTTGATCGGAGTTGTACTGCAGGTCCGTCTGTCCGGCCCGGAAGACTCCGTTGAAGCGAACGCCGATCTCCTTCTCGGGGCCGAACCGGCGGGCCATGTCGATATGACCGCCGAACTGCCCGGACGAGAGGTAATTGGCAGTTGCCTGGGTCAGAGCTTCGTCGGGAGCGCGCTTGGCAACGACGTTGATGGTTCCTCCGATGAACCCGCCGGGCGGCATGCCGTTCAGCATCGCACTCGGCCCCTTGAGCACTTCAACCCGCTCCGCAAGCTCCGCGTTCGGCGATGAAAGCGGCAGCATTCCGTAGAGGCCCCCATAAGCGGCACTGGCGATGTCGACGTTGAACCCGCGTATCTTCAAGAGATCACTGCCGGTGGTATTTTCGGATCTGCCGGTCCGCACGGAAGGGTCGTCGACCAAGACGTCTTGAATGGTCTTCGCCTGCTGTTCCTGCGCCTTCTTCGCCGTATAGCTCGTCTGGTTGAACGGCGTGTCCATGACGCCACGATTGCCGAGCAGGCCGAGCTGCCCGCCCGTCGCAACCTGTCCACCGGCATAGGGCGGCGGAATGTTGTCGATCACCGCCTGCAACGGCACCGGAAAAACGCCCTGTACCTGCAGCGGATCGAGCTGCAGGGCACCAGCCGGTCCACTGCCCTGGACACCGGTCAATACAATCTCACGGTCGGAAATGAAGCGCGCTACGACTCCTGTTCCGGCAAGGAGCTGACCGAGCGCCTGGGAGGCCGTCATCGTTCCCGAGACACCCCCTGTTCGAATGCCTCGTGCCACCGACGTCTCGACGGAAACCTGGACGCCAGCCTGCCGGCCAAACGCCGTCACGGCGGTCTCGAGCGGCTGCGGAGGAATGTTGAAGGTCACAGCGGTCGCGGCCGGACCGGAAGGTGCCTGGCTGAGGCTGGTATCCTTCCTGCTGACCGGCGCCTCCTGTGCCATTGCAGCCGCTGATACAAGAAGCGTCGCTGTCAGTGCCAGCATTGCCCCGCGTCTACGCATCGCTCGTCCCCCAACCGAAGTGCTGTTCGACGTGGCGGCAGCTACACGTCCGGTCCTAGACGAAGCAGGTCGGGGCGATTTTCCAGCTTCCGTAGATTCTGCTGGCCCGTGGGTGGCGATTTCCGATCGGTCGGAGTAGCCCAGCTTCCACCGTCACGCCGGCAGGCGCGTTCGTTCGAATCCGGCCGCGGGTCAATCCAGCGACTACGGACCGGAGATCACCCGTACAAACGGGGTGATCTCCTGAACGGTCCCTCCGAACGGCCCCACGAGAAGACGCAAGGCGCGTTCGGGATCACGTAGATCGTACACGCCCGACACCTGCTGGCTGGCCAGGCTGGAGTCGTCGATGATGATCCATGCACCGCTGTAGCGGCGGAGGTCTGCCACCACTTCCCTGACCGGCGCGCCGTGCACGACGAGCTGATGGCCTCGCCACGGCGCAACGTCCTCCAGCGCGATCGTTGAACGCCGGATGCTGCCGCGGCCACGACTGACCTCCACGAGATCGCCCTTCTTCAGCGTGGTTGGTTCCGTCTGACCGTCATAGCGGGTCTCGACCACCCCCTCCGAGACCGCAACCCTTGCGATCGTGGGCGACAGTCGAACATTGAACGCCGTCCCCACTACCTTGATCGAGAGATCGGCAGCCTTGACCTCGAAAGGCCGTTCGGCATCGGGCGTGACTTCGAAGAAGGCTTCCCCTTTCAGCAGCGTGACCACGCGTCGTCCCGGCGAAAAAGCGACATCGATGGAGGTTTCAGCCGAGAGCTCGATGCGCGTTCCGTCCTCCAGCATCACCGGTCTCAATTCGGCGGTCGCGGTGGCGTAGTCTGCCCGGCCGCCCCAGAGGCCGAGCCCGACGGCCAATGCGACGAGCAAACCAACGAGCGGAACCGCGCGGCCTGCTTTGCCCCAGAGGGATCTCGCGAGAACGGGCGCAGGGGCACGTATCTCTTGTGGAACGCCACCCTGCTCGCCTGCCGCATAGCGCCAAGCGCGTTCCGCCCGCTTCCATGCACGCGCGTGCTCGGGATCCTGGGTACGCCATGCCTCGGCAGCGGCGCGCAGGTCCTCGTCGGCCGGCGACGCCTGCAGGCGCAACAGCCAGTCCAAGGCTAGATCGATATTGGGATCTCTTGCGGGCGTGGACATGCAGGACAGTGAATGGACAGCTCGGTAGTCACCGGGCGATCATAGACGATCAGCCCGCCCGACATTTTCCAGAACAGCGAGTTCAATCATCCGGCTCCGAAAGATGCAGGGCGATCAACCCCAAGCCTTCTCGGACGGCACGGTGGGCAGAAGTCGTCGAAATGCCCAGCGCATCGGCGATTTGTTGCAATGTATAGCCGTGGCTACGATGCAGATTAACCGCATCGCGGACGAGAGAAGACGAGTTCGCGAGCATCCTGTCGATTTCCCGCAGATGCTCCTTGTGGCTGAAATCCTGCTCCGGCGTTCGAGCCGACACCGGCGTCAGCCACCACGATCTGTCGTCTCTCAACACCCTTTCTTCGATCGCCCGGCGACGGGAGAGGTCCAGGGCGAGATTGCGGACGATCCTGTACAGATAGCCGAGGGGGCGCTGCACGCTGGCGTCCAGGCCCTGTTGAGGCGAGAATCGCAGAAAGGCTTCCTGGACGACATCCTCCGCACGCGCCCGATCCCCCACGATCGGCAGGACATACTCCACCAACGCAGCCCTGTGCGTCGCATAGAGATGCACCTTGTCGGCAGCCCAACTCAAGACAATCCCCCGCACCTGCGACTCGTTCGCAATCTCGTGGGAATCGCTTCGTCACGCAAGGATCAATTGCGGAAACAAAGCAGCAAGGACGACCGGACAGTTGCCCCCTGCCGCGTCAAAATCGATGGTCGCAGGTTCCGCATTCTGTCAGTGGCCGACGACGACCCCCGGGCCTGTGCTTGGTGCCAGACACCTCGCTTCCCGGCGTGCGTGTGATCCGCGAGCTGGAAGTGTTGGTCGCGAGGAGCAGGTTGCCGCAGCAATGCGTCTTCGAGAACGGCTCCGAGTTCACCGGCCTGGCGATGCTGCATTGGGCACAGAGTCCCCGGCTCGACTGGCATCATATCGATCCAGGCCAGCCGCAGCAGAATGCCTTCGCCGAAAGCCTCAATGGTCGCCTAGCGGCAAGTTCCTGAACACTATTCAGTTCGCTTCGCCATGCGCGTCGAACTCAAGGCGTGGCGACGAGACTACAACAGTGAACGACCGCACAGCGCCCTCGGCAACCTGATGCCGACCGCCTACATGGCTCGCATCGCCTCTCTTTCGCAACAGGCCGAGGCACTGCGCTCAAGCGAGGGCTTCGCGACCCGGCCCGTCGCAACACGGTCCTTGAAGGGACAATCGAGGAAACAGGAGACGCCGGTTCTCTCAACTTGACCTTGGTCCGAAGAATCAAGGCAGGCCAGAGCCACCGCCGAAATATGCGAAAGATTCTCTACGTCATCTCTACAGTCGAACTGTGACGGTATCGCATAAGGTAAGGCTGTATGGGTATCAGCCTTAGATTTGCACTTCTGCTCCTCGGTCTTCTTGGCGCCATACACGCGATATGGGTCTGCGGTTCGATACTATGGCTCGCCGACTCGACGATATGGGCGCAGCCTCCAGGTGACATTGCGGCCGGACTGATCGGTGCTGAAGCCTACTTGAGGGACGAGTGGCACTGGCCCCTCGCGGCAACGGCCCGTCTGCTATCCGACAGCCAGCCAATATCGATAGCCTATACCGACAGCCTACCCGTGCTGATGATCCTGCTCAAGCTGCTTGGTGCGATTCCGGCTATCGCGCCGCCGTTCGGGATCGCAATCCTGGTCGGGCAGGTACTCCAACCTGCGGCAGCCGGTTGGGCCCTGTATCGCGCAGGTGTCCGTCATTCGATCGTGCTGCTTCCGGGTGCTCTTCTGGTTGCCTGGATGCCGGCCTGGTACTTTCGCTTGCTGGCGCAGCATCTGCCCCTCACCTGGCATTGGCTGATCCTCGCGGCATTGGGCCTTGCATTCGGCTGGTGCAAGGCTGGCCGTGTGACTCTCCACGATGGCGTCGGCGCGATCCTGCTCTGCATGGTCGGCGTGGCAACCCATGTCTATCTAGGCATCAATGTCTTGGCCCTGTCTCTGGTAGGCTGCCTAGTCTTGCTGAGAGCAAGAAAGTACCTTCCCGCAGCAGCGTTCGGGGCAATCCTTGTCGCTTCTTCTGCGGGCACAGCCGTGGCGGTCGGGCTTCTGCCTCCACCCGACGCCGGCGTGTCAATGGGCCGCTTCGCTTCGCCTCCCGGTCACTATAGCTTCAACTTATTGGCGCCTATCGATTTCTCGTATTCGACCCTTTGGCCTTCTGCTCGCCCGATCGACAGCACAGGAGGGCAGTACGAAGGCATGGCGTACCTCGGATTCGGCGTCCTTGTTCTTGCGGGCCTGTATGGACTCACTGTGATTCCACGCGGTCTATTCGCTGGCATTCAGCTGATGCGATCCCGATCATCGGGCGCGCGGACACGATCAGCCAACACTCTCGCCGAGGCGACCTGGCAGCTATGGCCACTCGTTGCCGTCCTTCTCGGCTTGACTGCCTTCGCGGCGCTTCCCAACGTCTGGTTGGGGCGGCACATATTGATCTCCTTCCCTATTCCGCCGCCGGTGGACCTTCTCCTCGAGCAAATCCGCAGTGGCGGCAGGATGATATGGCCGCTGATCTACGCAATCGTCATCGCTTTGGTCGCCGGCGTCGCGGCGCGCACCAATGCGCGGTTCGCCGGTCTCCTTGTCACCGGAGTGCTCGTCCTCCAGGTTGCAGATACAGCGACCTTGCGAGATCGCATTAGATCGATGATTCATGCGACGCCGACGCCCCCTGGGACCTTCCGGGAGCTACGTGCCGCAGGTGCTCTTCAAGGCGATGTCCGGCTACGCCCCAGCTGGTTCTGTGTAGACGCCGGAGACCGCGAACTTGCCCAAGCAATCGCTGCAAACGTCGTTCGCAGGGGCGGCACTCTCCATCAACCGCCTCTCGCGCGCGGCGCCATGACAGACTGCGGTTCGGGCCGTGTCGCGGGTCAGCCTCTGCCAAATGTTCAGGACGTTTTCTTCCGTGGATCCCTGGCACTACATGACCTCGTCGCGACGTATCGACGGCGCCTCTGCGATCCGATTGGATCGGTCCTCATATGCGAGGGACTTCGAACGACCGGTGAATTGCCCGAAAGGGAGGCTTTTGTCGCGCTCATGCCCACATGGGATGTCGTCGTCGGCAAGCGTTATCCGGTTACTCGAGACAAACCAGTTGCTCAATGGTTGTACCTGGGGTGGAGCGGGCCAGAACCGTGGGGCACATGGACAGAAGGGAATAGAGCGACGGTTTTGATCCCCTTCCCAAAGGCAAGTACCGTGCGGGCAATCACGCTTGAGCTGATGGCATATTCTGGCCGGCCACCGTATCATCAGAAAGTCCGTATCTCGGTCGGCGGAAAGCTCGCCTGGCAAGGTCAGCTTTCGGCAGGGGCAGTGTCGACGATTCAAGTGCCTGTCGACATCATGCCATTGACCTCGAACATCGTTCCGGTGGACTTTGCGATCGAGCAACCGCAATCACCGAAAGACAATGGGCAGAGCTCAGATTCTCGGCTACTCGGCATCGGCCTGCTTGCAATCACGCTGGACGGCAGCGTCTGATCAATCAGAATTTTGACCAATCTACACACATCGAAGATCAGGACGGTTCCGAGTCGGGCGCTGGCAGCGGCTCGAGAATACGAGTGCCTGGGCAACAGACGACAATAGCTTGCCCAAGACACCTTTCATCCGGTGATGGCTCCAGCAATGTCAATCTCCTGACCTGAGCCCAGGTTTCATCCAGTTGGCGATTGAGTCGTTTCCCGGCAATCGTTGCTCGCTCCCAGCCCCTGCCGCTTCAGAAATCGAAGGTCGTGGCGAGGCGGAAGGTCCGCGGCGCCCCCATCACGAGATAGCTGGAGGGCGAGACCGTCGACCAGTAGGAGCTGTCCAGCACGTTGTCGACGTTGAAGCGGATCACGACCTGCTTGCCGAACGGGCTGCGCACGTTCTCGAACGTATAGCGCGCGCCGAGGTCCCATCGCGCCCAGCCCGGGATGGACCGCCGCGGTGTCGACACCTGCAGGTACTGGGGCGCCGTATAGATCACCCGGCTGTTCAGCGTGAGTCCGCGCGCGAAAGGCAGGTCCCATTCTCCGGCGAGATTGAGCTGGAGGTCCGGGACACCGGCCGCCACGGCGCCGTCGTAGAGACCTCCCTGGGTCTGGGTGAGGACGGCGTTCATGAGCATCGCACCCCCCAGCAGGCGGACGCCGTCCATCGGCTCGCCGAAGACGTTGATCTCCAGTCCCCGGTTGCGCTGCTGGCCCGCCAGGACCAGCGTGTTGGTCGCGAGGTCGGTGATCGTGCTCGGCTGGCTGATCTGGAACGCGCTGACGGTCGTCGTGAATTTCCCCCAGTCCACCTTCACGCCGACCTCGTACTGCGTCGACTTGTATGGCGGCAGGATCTCGCCGGCATTGGCGAAGGTCGGGCCGACGACCGTGCCTTGGCGAAGCCCCTGGATGAAGTTGCCGTAGATCGAGACGGTCTCCCAAGGCTTGAAGACCAGCGCCGCCGATGGGCTGAAGGCACTCTGGTCGTAGTCCGACGTCTGCGCGCCGGTGACCGTATCGAAATTCCGCGCCGTCACGCGCTGGAGGCGCCCGCCCGCCGTAAGCTGGATGCGGTTGCCGGCCGCCGACAGCGTGTCCGCGAAGGCCACGCTGGACAGGCTGGAGGCGCCCGCCTTGTTTGCCGCCGGATCCGCGAGGTTGGGCGGGGCGATGAAGGTCGGATTGTAGATGTTCGACGTGAATCCGGCTCCCTGGACATAGCCGGCCCCCGATTCCAGCATCAGGTTCGAGGCACTGAAATTCAGGGCGTGGGAGATGGGACCGGTCTCGACGAGCGCCCGCAGGCCCGCCTCCGCGGTCAGATAGGTCGTGTAGGCGTTCTGGCGGAACGGCGCCTGCGTGATGTTGCCGTTGACGTTCGTGATGACGCCGAAGCCGCCGTCCAGGACCTGGGCGCGGTTGTCGTGCGCGCCCATGGCGACATAGGCCGTGATGTGCTCCGTCACGTCGAGCTCGGTCCGGAACACGCCGAAGAGATCCTTGCGCTCGGCATAGGACCATGGCTGGCTGAAGCTGCTGCTGGCGTCCGGCGCCGCCGGAACGGCGACTCCGGCGGCGATGTTCGGATAGGCGACAGGCGCGCCGATATATTCGTACTGGTAGCCGAGATCCATGGAGAAGCGTACGCGCTGCCCCCGGAAATCGAGGCCCAGCAGCCCCAGCCCGAGCTGGTCGCTGTTGCGCTCCACGGCCGTCTGCCCGGCGCGGAAGACGCCGTTGAAACGAACGCCGACCTGCTGGTCGGCGCCGAAGCGCCGGCCGAGATCGACGTGACCGCCGAACTGCCCCGCCGACAGGTAGTTCGCGGTGACCTGGGTCAGCGGCGCATTGGGCGCGCGCTTGGGCGCGATGTTGATCGTACCGCCGATGCTGCCGCCCGGCGGCATGCCGTTCAGCATTGCGCTCGGCCCCTTCAGCACCTCGACACGTTCGGCCAGCTCCGCGGCGACCGAATAGCTCGGAAGCATGCCATAGAGGCCGCCGTAGGACGTATCGTCGGCGTTCACGACGAAGCCGCGGATCTTCGTCGCGTCGGAAGAGTTGCTGGCGCTTGGCCAGTAGGACTGCACCGACGGATCGTCGATCAGTGCGTCGCGGATGGTGCGGGCCTGCTGATCCTGCACCTTCTTCGCCGTGTAGCTCGTCTGGTTGAACGGCGTATCCATCACGTCGCGCTCACCGAGCATGCCGAGCTGTCCCCCCGTCGCCACCTGACCGCCAGCATAGGGCGGCGGCAGGTTGTCGATCATCGCCTGGGCAGGCACGGCGTAGCCCTGCACCTGCACCGGATCGAGCTGCATGATCCCGGGCGCCGCCGCCGCGCCTCCCCCTACGGTCACGGTCTTCGAAGAGGTGAAACGGTAGGGAATGCCCGTGCCGCCCAGCAATCGCTGCAGCGCCTGGGAAGAGGTCATGGCGCCGACGACGGGCGTGCTCGTCTTCCCGGCGACCGACGCCGAATCGACCAGCACCTGGAGGCCGGCCTGCCGGCCGTACGCGGTCAGGGCCGATGCCAGCGACTGGGCGGGAATGTCGAACTCGATCGTGCCTGCGGCCTGCGCCTGCGACACGCCCGGCGGCAGCACCCGATCCTCGGCAAGGGCTTCGCGGATGCCCGCCGCACCAAGCGCGACCATGACGAGAAACGACAAGGCAGCGGCTTTCGAGACCCGCCGCGCGCAAACGGCCGACCGGCCGTCCAGCTTCACTGAACGCAAGACAAACTCCCCGAGCACCGTGCCGGCGGGTCCACGGAATGTCCTTGATCCGGCCGATGCGAACCGGCCTCAAGGAAACGACGGCGCGGGCAGAAGCCGATTAACGGGGAGTCCGGGAAAAATTCGGACCGGCGCCGTCCGCTCTCCAGGGCTATCGGGAGACGACGACGGAAAGATACCGGGTGATCTCGACGATCGATCCCTGCTGCAGGTCCACGAGCGCTCGCAGCGCTTCGTCGGGATCGCGCAGGTCGATCACGCCGCTGACCAGGCGGCCTGCGACTCCCTCGTCCAGGAACACGACGACCCCCTGGCGATAGCGCCCGAGCCGCCGGACGACATCGCGCACGGGCATGTCGTAGACGACCAGCCGACGATCCCTCCAGGACGCGACCTCGTCCTCGGCCATGCGGCCGCGCGCCACGCGGCCCTCGGACGCCACCTGCAGCCACTCGCCGCGGACGAGGCCGGCAGCCACGAGCGCGCCGTCACGCCGCGCGACATCGACGCTCCCCGACTGGACGGCCACCGTAGTCTCCGAATCGGATACACCGACGCTGAAGGCGGTGCCCGTCACCGTCACGACGACATCCCCCGCGCGGACGACGAAAGGCCGCGCACGGCCCGGCGTCACCTGGAAGAACGCTTCGCCGGCGAGCAGGTCGATCTCGCGCCGTGCCGCGCCATAGCGGACGGCGATCGCGCTGCCGGCATCGAGCGCCACCCTGCTCCCATCCTCCAGTGTCACGTCACGCTGCTCGGCGACCCCGGTCACGTGGTCCGCCTGCAGGCGCGTCTGAAGGACCGGCAGCAGATGGAAGGCGACCGCCAGCGCCATGGCACCCGCCGCCGCAACAGCAACGCGACGCCACACGCGCCTCGGCGGCGCACGCCCGTCCCGCGAAAGGGAAGCTGCCGCCATGGCGGATGGCGGCGCCAGATCGGCCGAAGCGCGCCAGACCGGCTCGACGGCGGCGTAGGCGGCGCGATGCCTGTCGCTTTCCGCCAGCCAGGCCTCGAACTCGGCACGCAGGGACGCATCGCACGGCGCCTCGTCCAGTCGCATCAACCAGGCGACGACGGCGGCGCGCAGCGGCTGGCTCTTGCCGTCAACGGCGGTCAAGAGCCCGGCTCCTCGAAGGCGGCATGGGGCATGGACACGGCTTCTTCCCGTTAGACGGACCGCGAGCCGGCGTTTTAATCCCGGACATGCAGGATTGCACCGTCACTCTTCCGGACCGCTCCTCCGGAGCGTGCAGTGGAGAATGGCGTCGCTGACCATCCTGTGCGCCCGCGGAACCGACACGCCCAGCCGGTCGGCCACTTCCTTCAGCGGCCGCCGCTCCACGCGATACATCCTGAAGGCGATCTGCGTGCGCTCCGGCAGCTCCGAGATCAGCGCCTCCAGTTCGCGCAGCTCGTCGCGATAGTAGAGGACACGTTCGGCGGACGGAGCCTCGGACGGCGTGTTCTGGAGAACCGCGTCCGAGACCTCTTGCGGTGCATTGCGCGACGCGCGCGCCAGCCAGTCGAGCGCGAGATTGCGGACGATCGTGTAGAGATAGCCCGCCGGCTGGATGATCTCGCCACCCTGCTGCGCGCGCGAAAAGCGCAGCCACGCCTCCTGGACGACATCCTCGGCACTGGCCCGGTCGCGAACGATCCGGCTGGCGTAGTCGAGCAGGTCATTGCGATGCTCGATATAGACGGCCAGCGCCGGATCAGCCGACGACATCCCGCCTCCAAATGCGAATGGGTCGCATTTGCGCCTTATAGATGCACGTCCCGTCGCGATCAAGGCGCGAGCCGCGTCAATGCCATGTCCGATTGGGAGATGCAGTGGATTGCGCCTACACTGCGCCATCGCTGCCGCTTCGAGGGAGTACCGCATGCCGCGCCACATCGTCTGCCTGACGTTCGACCACGACCACCTGTCCGGGCTGATCGCCCGCGGACTGACGACGCCGACGGCGATGTCGCGCGGCGAGTACGACGTCGTCGTGATCCCGCGCCTTGTCGCCCTGCTCGACCGCTACGGCATCAAGGCCACCTTCTTCACGCCGGGGCACACGATCGACAGCACGCCCGAGGCCGTGACGCCGTATGTCGAGGCCGGCCACGAGCTCGCCCATCACGGCTGGACGCATCGCCTGCCGGTGACGATGTCGCGCGAGGAGGAGGAAGAGGAGCTGGTGCGCGGCAACGAGTCGATCAAGCGGATCAGCGGCCGCACCGCGCGCGGCTACCGTTCGCCGGCCTGGGACCTGTCGCCGAACTCGATCGAGCTGCTGCTCAAGCACGGCATCCAGTACGACAGCTCGATGATGGGCCACGACTACGACTGCTACTTCGCCCGCCAGGGCGACGTCGCCGAGCTGCTGAAGCCGTTCGTGCGCGGCCGCGAGACCGGCCTGGTCGAGATGCCGATCTCCTGGTCGCTCGACGACTTCCCCCATTTCGAATACATGCGCCTGCCCAACGGCTCGGTCATGCCGGGGCTGATGAACGCCACGGGCGTGCTGGAGAATTTCGTCGACGACTTCACCTACATGACGCGCGTCGTGCCGGACTTCGGCATCCTGACCTACACCTTCCACCCGCACGTCATCGGCCGCGGCCATCGCATGATGATGCTGGAGCGCCTGATCCAGAAGCTGATGGAGGGCGGCGCGGTATTCATGACCATGGAAGCCGCCATGCACGAATGGCTGGCGCGCCGGGAGGCCGGCCGCAAGCAGGCGGCAGAGTAGCGTCTGCCGCCGATCCTCCGTGGCCGAACGTCGTCATCGGGCCATGGGTCGTCGGCGCCGGATGGCCTCCCGTACGAGTCCCACCAACCATGAGATCCTTCGCTTCGCTCAGGATGGCCGAGAGGGGCAGTGGGACTGTCCTGTCTCGAAGCAGGCGGTGCACTCAAACTTCATGTCGTCCTGAGCGGAGCGAAGGACCTCATCGCCGCTCCCTCGTCACGACGACCTCTCCCCTGCCATCCGGATCGAACGGCAGATCGTGACCATCTTGCCGATGGCGTGATCGCGGAAGGCGGAAACGGAGGTTGCGATTGCATCCGCCATCGCGGGCCGATCGGCCCTGATGGCGCGGGCCAGCACGCGGGCCCGGGCGCGCGCGGCCGCTCGGTTGGTCGCGATGGCTTGCGCCAGCGAGCCGTCGGCGGCCACCGGCGCCAGCACCTCCTCCAGACGCCTCAGAAAGGCCGGCGCGTGCGCCAGGTGGCGGTACATGCTGGCCAGGATCAGCGGCTGCGCGGAATCACCGAAGCGGTTGAGGCGGAGTACGCATTGCCAGGTCTCCGGCGCCACATCCTCCTCCGAAGCGAGCTTCGGCAGGGTCACGTCGGGCGCCGCCAGGCGCGGCCCCTCCTCCGGCGTGCCTTCCGCTGCGACGTCCTCCTCCAGCCAGGCGACCAGGGCGCCCAGAGTGAACAGGTTGATCGTATTGGAATGGTCATAGCTCGCCAGCACGGCATCGACGCTGGCCGGACGTTCGCCATCGAGCCCGTCCAGCCGCGGCAGCACCATGCTCTCGCGAAAGTGCACGACGGCAGCGTCCGCGATGCCGCGCACATAGAGCGGCTTCACCGCCGTCCAGGTCCAGGGCAGCGCCCCCTCGATCGTGGCCAGATGCCGCCATACCAGGTTGACCACACGCACGCCGACGGTGGCGCGGATGTCGGCGAACAGCTCGGCCGTCTGGCCGGCGGCGGCCGCCTCGGCGACCGCCGGGAACGGATCGTTCACTCGGCTGCCTGCTTGGAGGTCTGGCCCAGCACCGTGAAGAACGATGCCGACTTCGGCTGCTTCGGCAGCTCGACCAGCCCTTCGGTCAGCCGTGCGAAGCGCGCCTCGCGGCCACGCACGATGCGACCTTCGTTGGGGCTGGGCATCGGATTGCGCGCGATCGGCATGGCATCGGCCGCGGTGTAGACGCAGATATAGAGGCCGCGCGACTTGTCGGTCCCGTTGGCGGCCGAACCGTGCAGCAGCTTGGTATGCATCAGGCAGACGCTGCCGGCCTTGCCGATGCAGGGTATCGACTGCGCCAGCGCCTGCTTCTCGGCGTCCGGCGCGACGGCGCCGGTGAAACGCTCGCCGTCGAAGAGGGAGAGCATCGGCCCCTTGTGCGACCCCGGCACCACGGTGAGGCAGCCGTTGCCCTCGTCGATATCGTCGAGGAACAGCAGGGCCGTGACGATGTCGTCGTTGGTGTGCGGCGTGTAGGCGAAATCCTGATGATAGGCGACCTCGGTCTTGGCGCCCGGCAGCTTGAGGTTGATCTTGCAGTGGTGGAACTTGACGTCCGGTCCGATCAGATCGGCCACCATGTCGACCGTGCGCGCGTCCAGCATGATCTCGCGGTAGGCGTCCGAAATGTCCGACGGGTTGTTGATCCGGCGCAGCGCCGGCCGCTCGGCGCTGTGCTCGACGCCCATGTCGAAGCGCGGCCGCCCGTCGACCGTGGGCGGCCCGAACGGCGTGGCGTGGGCGCGGCTCTCCTCGACCCATCCCGCGATCTCCGCCTTGAGCGCGGCAAGCTGCGCGGGCGTGACGGCATCCTCGACCATCAGATAGCCGTCGCGCCGGAAGGCGTCGATCTGCTCGCGGCTGAGCACAGGCATGGCTACCCCCCCCTAGTTTTGGCATACTGTCGCTTACCCAGGCCGCGCTGTCATCCCAGGCACTGCGCCTGCCCTGCTCGCAGCCGAAGGAAAGGGCGGAAGGTCACTTCGCGGCGTTCATGCAGGTCCTCACGCAGCGCCATGGCAAACGTTCCGTCGGTCGATATCCCTATAGCAACGAAAGCCTCATCGAGCCAGCCAACCTACCGCCCCTTGAACTGTGGGCGGCGCTTTTCCATGAAGGCGCGACGGCCCTCGATGTAGTCCTCCGAGGCGAAGCACTCCTTCACCAGCGCATTGGTGCGGTCGAAGTCGGGCTCGCCGTCGAGCCGGGTCAGCTCCTCGACCGTGCGCTTGGCGGCGTGGATGGTGAGGGGTGCGTTCTCGGCGATGCGACGGCAATAGTCATCGACGAAGGCGTCGAGCTCGGCGTCCGGCACGACGCGGTTGACCAGGCCCATGCCCAAAGCCTCCTGGGCGTTGAACATGCGCGCCGTGAAGAAGATCTCCTTGGCATAGGCGGGACCGACCAGATCCATCAGGGTCTTGAGGCCGGAGGCCCGGTAGCCGAGCCCGAGCCGCGCCGCCGGCACGCCGAAGGTGCAGTTGTCCGAAGCGATGCGGATGTCGCAGGTCAGCGACACGCCGACTCCACCACCGACGCAGTAGCCGCGGATGCGGGCAATGGTGGGCTTGGCACACTTCGCGAGCCTCGCATTGGCGATCTCGCCGATCCTGTCGTAGTAGGCCACCTGCTCTGGCGTCGAGCGGGCCTTCTCGAACTCCGAGATGTCGGCACCCGACACGAAGGCCTTGTCGCCGGCACCCGTCACCACCACGACCCGGATTGCGGGATCCTTCTCGAAATCGTCGAGAATGACCGGGATGGCCTCCCACATGTCGGTCGAGGTCGCGTTGCGCTTGTCCGGCTTGTTGAACACGAGCCGGCCGACCGGACCGGCCTTCTCCGCGATCATGTTCGGGGTGGGACTGATCATTGGCTGTTCCTCGTTCCTCATCCTCCTCCCCAGCAGCGCTGGGGAGGTGTCCGCGCAGCGGACGGAGGGGTCATGGACCGCAACGATGCCTTGGCCCATGACCCCTCCGCCCCTTCGGGGCACCTCCCCAACTTCGTTGGGGAGGGAAGTTTGTCGCTAGATCACGCCGCGCTGGCGGAAGCTGGCGATGGCGGCGGCGTCGTAGCCGAACTCCTTCAGCACTTCCTCGGTATGCTCGCCCTGCTCGGGCGTGGCGGAGCGCATCTCGAAGGGGGTGCGGCTCATGTTGATGGCCTGCCCGATCACCTCGATGTCGCCCAGCTTGGGCGAGTGCACGGGATGGGCCATCTTCAGGTGCCTGACCTGCGGATCGGCGAACATCTCGTCCATCTTGTAGATCGGGCCGGCGGGCACGCCGGCCTTGTTCAGCTTCTCGACCAGCTCCGCACTGGGGTAGGTCGCGACGCGCTTCTCGATCTCCGCGTTGAGCGCATCGCGGTTCTTGGCGCGGGCCTTGTCGGTGGCGAACTTCTCGTCGGTCATCAGCTCGGGCGCGGCGACACACTCGCAGAAGCGCTTGTAGATGTGCTGGCCCGACGCGGCGATGTTGATGTAGCCGTCCTTCGTCTTGAACACGCCGGTCGGGATCGAGGTCGGATGGTTGTTGCCGGCCTGGCCCGGCACGTCCTTGGCGATGGTCCAGCGCGCCGCCTGGAAGTCGCACATGGAGATCATGGCCTGCAGCAGCGAACTCGACACCCACTGCCCCTGCCCCGAGCTCTCGCGCTCGAGCAGCGCGATGAGGATGCCGATGGCGCAGTGCAGGCCCGCGCCGACGTCGGCAACGGCGATGCCGGCGCGGACCGGGCCCTGCCCCGGCATGCCGGTGATCCACATCAGGCCGCCCATGCCCTGGGCGATCTGGTCGAAGCCCGCGCGCTCGGCATAGGGGCCGTCCTGGCCGAAGCCGGAGATCGAGCCCAGGATGATGCGCGGATTGACCTTCTTCAGGTTCTCGTAGTCGATGCCCAGGCGGAACTTCACGTCGGCGCGGTAGTTCTCGACCACCACGTCGGCCTTCTCGACCAGCTTCATGAAGACGGCCTTGCCGTCCGGCTCCTTGAGGTTGAGCGTCATCGACCGCTTGTTGCGGTGCAGGTTCTGGAAGTCGGGTCCGTGCCGCGGCCCGCCCATGTCCATCTCCCCGGCCGTGGGCGGCATCTCGATCTTGATGCAGTTGGCGCCCCAGTCGGCGAGGTAGCGTACGGCCGTCGGGCCGGCACGCACCCGGGTCAGGTCGAGGACGGTGAATCGGGCAAGCGGTCCGGGGGCCATGATCTCACTCTCGGTTGGGAACTACTCGACCCGTACCATGGCCGCCGGATCGATCTCCAGCCAGACACGGCTGCCGATTTCGAAGACCGCGTTGGGGCCGGTGGAGACGCGCAGCGGCCGGGCGCCGGCCAGCGGCCGCACCTGATAATCCCAGTATTCGCCGAGATAGGAGCGGCCGGCGATCTCGGCCTCGACGGCCAGGGAGCCGCCGTTGGGCCTGGCCATGGCAAGGCCGATCGCCTGCGGACGCAGGGAATAGAGCAGGCTGCCGGACGTTTCCGCGCCTTCGACCCGGCCGGCGGCGGCACTGAAGCCGTCGAACCGGACCTCGCCGGCCTCGCGCGTCGCTTCGAGGAAGTTGGTGCGGCCGATGAAGCCTGCCACGAAGCGGCTCTTCGGCCGGGCATAGAGCCGGTGCGGCGCGTCGATCTGCTCGATACGCCCGTGGTTCATCACGACGATGCGGTCGGAGGTCACCATGGCCTCCGACTGGTCGTGGGTCACGTAGACCGTGGTGATCTTGAACTCGTCGTGCAGCCGGCGGATCTCGAACCGCATCTCCTCGCGCAGGTTGGCGTCGAGGTTGGAGAGCGGCTCGTCGAGCAGCAGCACCTCGGGCTCGACGACGATGGCACGGGCCAGCGCCACGCGCTGCTGCTGGCCGCCCGACAGCTCGGCCGGATAGCGGCCCTTCAGGCCGCGCATCTGCACCACGTCGAGGATCTTGTCGACCCTGCGGTCGATCTCGGCGCGCGACAGCTTGCGGACCTGCAGGCCGAAGGCCACGTTCTCGCCCACGGTCATGTTGGGCCAGATGGCATAGCTCTGGAAGATCATCGACATGCGCCGCTTCTCGGGCGGCACGACAGTGGAGGGCGAGGAGATCACCTGCCCATCCATCTCGATGGTGCCGGAAGACGGCGGCGCGAAGCCCGCGATCATGCGCAGCGTCGTCGTCTTGCCGCAGCCCGACGGGCCCAGCAGGGAGACGAATTCGCCCGGCACCAGCTCCAGCGAGAAGCCGGCGACCACCTCGAACGAGCCGTAGCGCCGGGCGACGTTCTTCAGGACCAGCTTGCTCATGTCGCGGAGCGCCTCAGCATGAAATCGCGCCCCAGCGCCTTCTGGCCGATCCACAGCAGCGGCAGGGTCAGCACCTGCAGGATGAGGGCCAGCGCGGCGAGGTACTCGAAGTTCCCCTCCTCGCTCATGTCGAAGATCATGACGGACGCCACCTTGGTGTTCGGGCCATAGAGGAAGATAGCCGCCGAGAGCTCGCGCGTCGCTGGGATGAAGATCAGCAGCCAGGCGCCCAGCAGGTTGCGCTTCAGCAGCGGCGCCACGACGCGGCGCAGCGCCGTCAGCCGGCTGCCCCCCAGCACGCGCACCGCCTCCTCCATCTCGGGGTTGAGGCTGCGGATGGCCGCGCTGGCATTGACGTAGCCGATCGGCAGGAAGCGCGTGGTGAAGGCCAGGATCAGGATCAGCGCCGTGCCGTACAGCGCGAGCGGCGGCGGCGCGTAGGCGGCATAGAAGCCGATCGCCAGCACGATGCCCGGGATCACGAAGGGCGCGATGCAGAGGAAGCCCAGCGCGCCGCCGAAGGGCACCAGGCGCCGCGTCACGATGTAGGCCACGCCAAGGGTCAGGATCACGACCGCGGTGGCGCTGGCCGCGCCGTAGAGGAAGCTGTTGATCACCGACTGGGCGGCCGTCGCGTGCTCGAACAGCACGAAGTGCAGGTTGCGGAACGACAGGTTGTCGAGGCTGAAGCCGCGCCCCCACGCCTTGGAGAAGGCGGCCTGCAGCAGGAACAGGTACGGCAGGAAGACCGACAGGGCCGCCACGAACATGGCATAGCCGAAGACCGCCCAGCGCCAGCGGCCGAGCCGGATGGGGCGGCGCTCACCGCCCTTGCCCGTCAGGGCGACGAAGCCCTTGCGCCGTGTGAGCAGGCGCTGAATCAGGATCAGCAGGATGGTGACGCCCAGCAGCGGCATGGCGTAGGCCGCCGCCACCTCAACGCGCACCGGGTTGCCGAAGAACTGGAAGAGCTGCGTCGTCACCACGTTGAAGCGTGCCGGGATGGCGATCATGGCGGGCGATCCGAACAGCGCGATCGCTTCGAGGAAGCAGATGATCAGGCCGCCCAGGATCGCCGGCAGGGCAAGCGGCAGGGTGACGCGCCGCATGGTCCGCCAGGCGCCCGCCCCCAGGATGTTGGCGGCGTCCTCCATCTCGGATGACACCAGCTCGAGCGCCGCGGTCGTGAAGATGAAGATGTAGGGGAAGGAATAGAGCGCGACGACCAGCGCCAGGCCGGGAAAGCTGTAGATGTCGAAGGGGCCGCTCTCGGCGCCCGTCAGGAACACGTAGAACCGGTTCAGCCAGCCCGCATTGGGGCCGGCCAGCAGGATCCACGCGACGGCGCCGGTGTAGGGCGGCGTGATGAAGGTCGCCAGCACCAGCATGCGGGTGAGGCCCCTGCCCGGCATGTCCGTGCGTGCGACCGCCCAGGCCAGCGGCACGGCGAACAGCCCCGCCAGCGCCGCCGCCGAGGCGCCGAGCTTCAGGGAATTCAACAGCGCATCGACATAGCGGGAACGGCCGTAGGCCGCCGCATAGTTGGACAGGGTGAACTCGCCCGTGCGCTCGGCCGTGAAGCTGGTCACCACGAGGTAGACGAACGGACTCACCACCAGGAACAGCAGGACCGCGATGATCGCGATCCAGATCAGCCAGGTCGAATCGAAGGCGAAGGCACGGCGTGAAGCGGCCGGCGTCGCAAGCGCAGGGGCGGCGACGGTCATGGCTTCATGCGTCCCGACGCCGTTCGTCGGTCATCATGCGGCCTAGTTCCCGAACGTGTCGCGCCACTGCTCGATCACCTCCGGAATGCCCTTGTCGATCTCCGCGACCGTGGGTCGGATCGTCTTGATCTCGCCGACCGGCTTGGCGCCCGGCGGCGACGGCACCTCGGGACGCAGCGGGATGGCGAAGTGCTTGGCGTTTATCTTCGCCGCCTCGACCGAATACAGGTACTCCATGAAGAGCTTCGCGGCATTGGGATGCTTGGTGCCCTTCATGATGGCCGACGGCGCGATGATGAGGACGGAGCCGTCGGTCGGATAGGAGACGGCCAGCGGATTGCCGCGCGCGGCGCTGAACAGCGTCGATCCCTCGGCGCCGGCCGCCACCAGGCGCTCGCCGGCATTGAGCGCCGTCACGGTATCGTTGATCGAACGGCCGATCTGCGGCTTGTTCTTCTCCAGCTTCTCGAAATACTCCCAGCCGTACAGCTTCTTCATCATCAGCACCCAGGTGCCGACATAGCCCGAGAAGCCGGGATGACCGGTCGAGACCTTGCCCTTCCACTTGATGTCGAGCAGGTCCTGCCATTTCTTCGGCGCCTCCTCCGGCTTCACCTTGGAGGTGTTGTAGGTCAGCGCGATCAGGCCGGCTGACGTCGTGTGGTAGTACCCGCCCGGATCGAAATTGCGGAATGCCGGCACGATCTTCGACTCGGTCTCCGGGGTGTACTTCAGGAACTGCCCCTCGGCCGCCAGCCGCACATAGTGGCCGACGTCGGTCGACGAGAAGACGTCGCAGTTCGTCTGGTTGTTCTTCATGTCCTGCAGGAGCCGCTGATAGGCGACCTGCGCCGTGGTACGCACGACATTGACCTTCACGCCATACATCTCGGTGAAGCCGCGCCCGAGATCCTCGGCGCCCTCGGAGGTGTAGTGCGCCACGTACCAGGTGATCTCGCCCTCGTTCTTCGCCGCCTCGGCGAGCGCCTTGATGTCCGCCCGCGCGGCCGGCGCCAGGAAGAGTGCCGCCGCTGCAGCGAGACTTGCCCATCTTTTCATCTATTCCTCCCGGTGGAGTCCCGATTATCGTTGGCGGCCATACGAACACACGATTCCGTGTGGGACAAGCATCGAGGCCGCCAACCCCGCATGACGGAAGACAAGTCCGCAGAGAAGTCCGCCCGCTGGGGTGCCTACTACGAAAAGCTGCGCGAGCGACCGCCGCGGCGCACGCTGGTCGCCGCGCTCGGCTCCTTCGGCGATGCAGCACGCGACGCACTGGCCGTCGATCTCGGGTGCGGTGACGGCCGCGACGTCGTGGAGATGCTGCGCCGCGGCTGGCGCGTGGTCGCGGTCGATGCCGAGCCTGAGGCGCTGCGCCGCCTGCAGGAACGCCCCCTGCCCGAGGGCGCGGAACTGACGCCCGTGCTGGCGCGCTTCGAGGACGTGCCGCTGCCGCTCGGGCTCAGCCTGGTGAATTCGAGCTTCGCCATGCCGCTTTGCGAACGCGATGCCTTCCTGCGGCTGTGGACGCGCATCCGCGAGGCGCTGCCGCCAGGCGGCCGCTTCAGCGGCCAGTGGTACGGTCCGCGCGATACCTGGTTCGGCCGTCCCGGCATGACCTTCGTCAGCCGCGACGAGGCGCTGTCGCTGCTGCAGGGCCTCGATCTCGAGATGTTCGAGGAGGAAGAGGCTGACGGCGTGACCCCGCGCGGCAATGCCAAGCACTGGCACATCTTCCATATCGTTGCGCGGAAGACAGCCGCGTAAGTGTGGACAATGCCCTGCCGCGCGCCCGACACTGCCATGGTGCAGTTGCAACATGAGGAGGCAGCATGGCCGCCGTTGCCGTCACCGCCGAGATCGCCCGCCGCGCCGCCGCGCTGGCTTGGCGCGACCTGCCCGACGATCTCGTCGAGCGCACCAAGCAGTGCCTGCTCGACTGGTTCGCCGTCACCGTTCCCGGGGCGCAGGAGGAATTGACCGACATCCTCGTCCGCGAGGCCCTCGAGGACGGCGCCCAAGGGGCGGCCTCGCTGGTCGGGCGGCGCGAGACGGTGCTGCCCTCCACCGCCGCCCTGATCAACGGCGCCGCCAGCCATGCGCTGGACTACGACGACGTCAATTTCTCCATGGGCGGCCATCCGACGGTGACCGTGGTCCCTGCCCTGCTGGCGCTGGGCGAGCAGCAGAAGGCGTCGGGCCGGCTGTTCATCGAGAGCTTCGTGGCCGGCTATGAGACGTCCGGCCGCGTCGGCCGCCTGGTGGCGCCCAGCCACTACCAGAAGGGCTTCCACGTCACCGGCACGGTCGGCTCCTTTGCCGCCGCGGCCGCGGCCGGCCGCATGCTGGGGCTGAGCGACGACCAGCTTGCCGTCGCCTTCGGCATCGCGGCGACGCAGGCGGCCGGGCTGAAGTCGAACTTCGGCACGATGTGCAAGCCGCTGCATGCCGGCACCGCGTCGGAGCATGGGCTGCGCGCCGCGCGGCTGGCAGCGAAAGGGTTCACGGCCCGCGGCGATTCGCTGGAGTGCGACCAGGGCTTCGCGGCCTCGCAGAGCGACCATCTCAACGCCGAGGCGGCGCTGGGCGAGCCGCCGTCGGGCTGGCACCTGCGCAACAACCTCTTCAAGTACCACGCCGCCTGCTATCTCACGCACGCGCCCATCGAGTGCGCCAAGGAGATCCGGCTGAAGAGCAACTTCCCGCCCGAGCGCGTCGCGAAGATCCTGCTGCGCATCGATTCCGGCGCCGACCGGGTGTGCAACATCCCCGATCCGCGCACGGGCCTCGAGGCCAAGTTCTCGCTGCGCCAGACGGTGGCCATGGCACTGGCCGGCGTCGACACCGCGGCGCTCGATTCCTACAGCGACGCCGTCACGCGGGAGCCGCGCATGAAGGCGCTGCGCGACAAGATGGCGATCGAGTTCCAGCCCGGCTGGGAGCACTCGCTGGCCGAGATGGCGATCCAGCTCGACGACGGGACGACGATCGAGGCGCGGCACGATTCGGGCATCCCGTGGCCCGATCTCGGCAGGCAGCGCACGGCGCTCGAGACCAAGTTCGAGGCGCTGGTGACGCCGGTGCTGGGCGCCGCCGGCGCGCGGCGCCTGCACGATGCCATCGAGCGCATCGACACGCTGGACGACGTCGGCGAGCTGGCGCGGGCGTCCACCTTGTCATCCTGATCGACGCGAAGGATCCATCGTCCTTCCATGCGACAAGCCTGGTGAAGCGGCACGAGGTCCTTCGCTCACGCTCAGGACGACCGAAAGAGGAGCACGAATGGCAGAGGATTTCAGGACACGCGCGCGGCTGGTGCCGAAGGGCAACCGCTACGAGGATTTCGAGCCCGGACGTGTCTTCAGGCACCATTGGGGCCGCACGATCACCGAAGCCGAGAGCACCCTCTTCTCGACGCTGACGCTGCACTTCAACCCGCACTACTTCAACGCCGAGTACGCCCGCCTGCACGGCCATCCCGGCATCGTCGCCAATCCGCTGCTGGTCTTCACGACGGTGTTCGGCCTGACCGTCGAGGATCTCAGCGAGGGCGGTGGACCGTTCCTCGGGGTCAACGAACTGACCTATCAACGATCGGTCTATCCCGGCGATTCGCTGCGTGCGGAATCCCAGGTGCTCGACCGCCGCGTCTCCGATTCCCACAAGGGATTCGGCATCGTCACCTGGCACACCAGGGGCTTCAACCAGCGCGAGGAGCTCGTCATCGACTTCAAGCGCACCAACCTCGTCCGACTCAGGAACGCGTAATGCCGTACATCACCGAAGAGCGCCGCATGATCCAGGAGCAGGCGCGCGAGTTCACCCTCAACGAGGTCCTGCCGGTCGCCAACAAGCTCGATCCCGAGAAGGGCGACATCCCCCTGTCGCTGCGCGACAAGATGGCCGAGCTGGGCTACTTCGGCATCCTGATCCCCGAGGAATATGGCGGACTGGGGCTGGGCTGCTTCGAATACTGCCTGGTCACCGAGGAACTGTCGCGCGGCTGGATGAGCGTCGCCTCTATCATCGCCCGCGGCAACCTGCTGATCGGCGCGCACATGATGAGCGAGGAGCAGAAGAAGCGCTATCTCACCCGCATGGCCAAGGGCGAGTTCCTTGGTGCCTTCTCGATGTCGGAACCCAACGCCGGCTCGGACATCGCCAACATCTCGTGCCGGGCGAAAAAGGACGGCTCGTCCTATCTGATCAGCGGCAACAAGTACTGGTGCACCTTCGCCGATGGCGCGGACTTCCTCATCATCATCGCGCGCACCTCGGAGCCGCCGCCGGGCAAGCGCCATCTCGGCCTCTCCATGTTCTTCGTCGAGAAGAAGCGCGGTGAGCTGCCGCCCGGGTGCAGCGGCGCGCCGATCCCCAAGATCGGCTATTTCGGCTGGAAGACCTGGGAGCTGGCGTTCGACAATTTCCGCGTCGACGCCGCCGACATGATCGGCGAGGAAGGCCAGGCCTTCTACTACGCGACCTCGGGCCTGGAGACGGCGCGGGCGCACACCGCGGCGCGCGCCATCGGCCTGGCGCAGGGCGCGCTGGACGATTCGATCCAGTACGCCAACGACCGCCGGCAGTTCGGCCGATCGATCAGCGAGTTCCAGGCCATCCGCTTCAAGATCGCCGAGATGGCCACCCAGATCGAGGCGGCGCGGCAGCTCAACTACTTCGTCTGCGAGCAGATCGACACCGGCCAGCGCTGCGACAAGGAGGCGTCGATGGCCAAGCTGTTCGCCTCGGAGATGGCCGAGCGGGTGTGCAGCGAGGGCCTGCAGATCCATGGCGGCGCCGGCTACACGACCCTGCACGCCGTCGAGCGGCACTGGCGCGACGCGCGGTTGACCAAGATCTTCGAGGGCACCTCGGAGATCCAGAAGCGCATCATCTCGGACCGGCTGCTGGGCCGCGGGAGGAACTGATGAAGGCCTCCTCCCTGACCGGACGGCACAACTACTTCGAGGACTTCCGCGTCGGCGACGTCATGAAGCACGCCCGCGGCAAGACGGTCGAACCCATGGAGCAGGTGTGGATCACCAACGTGACCATGAACACGGCGGAAGCGCACTTCAACGAGCACCTGACCCAGTCGACGCCCTACGGCCGGCGGCTGGGCTTCGGTGGCGTGACGATCTCGATGTGCATCGGCCTGGCGGCCGAGGACACCGCCGAGAACGCGCTGATGGAGCTCGGCATGGACAAGATCCGCCTGAAGGGGCCTCTCCATCACGGCGATACGCTCTATTGCTACACGGAGGTGCTGGAGACGAAGGACGCCGAGCAGCCGGACGCCGGCATCGTCCGCTTCAAGCACTATGGCGTGAACCAGGACGACAAGCACATCTTCGAGGGCGAGCGCACCGTGCTGATCAAGCGGCGCAGCCACTGGGGCGACAAGTGATGCGAGCCGTCCTTTCATGAGTGACCCCCCCGGCGCCCTCGAAGGCGTACGCATCGTCGACCTGACACAGATGCTGGCCGGGCCGTTCTGCACCATGCTGCTGGCCGACCAGGGAGCGGAGATCGTCAAGGTCGAGCCGCTCGACGGCGACCACACGCGCATCGTCGGCCCCTACCATCCCGACGACAGGCTCAAGGCCTTCGGCGGCTACTTCGCCTCGGTGAACCGCAACAAGAAGTCGATCGCCATCGACCTCAAGCGGCCGGAGGGCCGCGACCTCGTGCTGCGGCTGTGTGACGGCGCCGACGCGATCGTCGAGAACTACCGCGGCGGCGTCATGGACCGGCTGGGGCTGGGCTACGAGGCGCTGCACGAGCGCTTCCCGAAGCTGGTCTACGCCACCATCCGCGGCTTCGGCGACTGGCGGACCGGCCGCAGCCCCTACACCGACTGGCCGGCCTACGACGTGGTGGCGCAGGCCTTCGGCGGGGTGATGGCGATCACCGGGCCGGACGCCCACACGCCGATGAAGGTGGGCCCCGGCGTCGGCGACCTGATGCCGGCGACGATGTGCGCCGTCGGCATCGTCAGCGCCATCCTGCGCGCCCACAAGACCGGGCGGGGTCAGTTCGTCGATGTCGGCATGGTCGACGCCATCCTGTCGATGTGCGAGCGCATCGTGCACCAGCACGCCTATACCGGCGGGGTGCCGGTGCCCGAGGGCAACCATCATCCCCTGCTCTGCCCGTTCGGCATGTTCCCGGCGAAGGACGGGCACGTCACCATCGCGGCCCACGCCGACGCGCACTTCCCGCTGCTCTGCCGCCTGATCGGCAGGCCGGAGATGGCGACGGACCCTCGCCTGTCCACCGTCCAGGACCGCCGCGCGCACCAGGACGAGATCATCGCCGCGGTGTCGGCCTTCACCGGCCGGCACACCAAGCAGGAGCTGCTGCAGAAGCTCGGCGGCCAGGTGCCCTTCGCCCCCGTCAACGACGTGCGCGACGTCTTCGCCGACCCGCATTTCGCGGCCCGCGACATGGTCGTGCCGGTGCCGCACCCCGGCCTCGACGGCGAGATGAAGGTCGCCGGGGTCGCCATCAAGATGAGCGAGACGCCCGGCCGCGTGCGCCATCGCGCCCCCTTGCTGGGCGAGCATACCGACCGCTATCTGAGCGAGCTCGGCCTCGGCGGCGCGGAGATCGCGCGGCTGCGGGCCGAGAAGATCGTTGCCTGAGGGAGACCCGACATGACCACCCGTCCGCGCCGCGCCCGCCGCGTGCAGCTTTCCACGCCCGGCTCCAGCGAGAAGATGATGCAGAAGGCGTCGGAGTCGAAGGCCGACCACGTCTTCCTCGACCTCGAGGACGCGGTGGCCCCCAGCCAGAAGCGCGAGGCCCGCAAGAAGATCGTCGAGGCGCTGAAGACGCTGAACTGGAAGGGCAAGACGCGCTGCGTGCGCATCAACGACCTCACCACGGAATACGCCTTCGAGGACATCATCGAGGTGGTCGAGGGCGCCGGCGAGCATCTCGACACGATCATGATGACCAAGGTGCTGACGCCGGCCGACGTGCTGTTCGCCGACAAGCTGCTGCACCAGCTCGAGAAGAAGCTGAAGCTCAAGAACCGCATCGGGCTCGAGGCGCTGATCGAGGAGGTCGAGGGCATGCAGAACGTCGATGCCATCGCCCGCTCCACGCCGCGCCTGGAGTGCCTGGTGTTCGGCATGGGTGACTTCTCGGCCTCGATGGGCGTCACCAACAAGGATGTCGGCTCCAACGACGGCTATCCCGGCGACCTCTGGCACTATGCCCGATTCCGGCTGGTCATGGCCTGCCGCGCCGCCGGCATCGATCCGGTGGACGGCCCGTTCGCCGACTTCCGCAACGCCGATGCCTATCGCGAGGAGTGCCGCCGCTCGATGATCCTGGGCTGTGTCGGCAAGTGGGCGATCCATCCCTCGCAAATCGAGCACGCGCTGGAGATCTACTCGCCCAAGCCCGACGACGTGGCGCGCGCCCGCAAGCTCGAGAAGGCCTATGCCGAGGCCGAGGCCCAGGGGCTGGGCGCCATCAACGTCGATGGCGTGATGGTGGACGTTGCCTCGATCCGCATCCTGCGCAACACTATCCTCAACAAGGCGGACCTCTACGGCATGTAGTATGTTGAGTGCGTAGCGCAGTCCGCGCCGGCATCGATAAGCCGGCCTCGACAACAGGACGAATGCGCCTAGGGAGGAAGAGATGCTGAGAAGAACCGTGCTGGGTGGCGTTGCCGCCTCCGCCGTGGCAACGCCTGCGCTGCTGCGAGCGCAGGACCCGCTGAAGATGCGCCTGTCGCTCGACACTTCCGCGACCCACACGCGGACCAAGCAGATGACGGCGTTCGCGCAGGAGCTGGAGAAGCTTGCCAGCGGCAAGATCAAGGTGGAGGTGTTCCACTCCGCCCAGCTCTTCCGCGACCGCGACGTCGGCAAGGCGCTGCGCCAGGGCGGCGCCGAGATGGGCGTGCCGGGTCCCTGGAACCTGACGGGCATCGAAGCCAACCTCGACATCACCCAGTCGCCGGCCTTCTACGGCCGCACCGCCACCGAGGTGTACAAGGTGGTCGACGGCGACGTCGGCAAGGCGCTGAACGCCATGCTGGGCAAGAAGCTGGGCGTGCATGTTCTCGGCAAGTGGCTGGATCTCGGCGCCTCGCACACCTTCTCCACGGCCAAGCCGCTGAACAGCCCGGACGACCTCAAGGGCCTGAAGATCCGCACCTCCGGCGGCGCGGGACAGATGGTGCGCGTGAAATTCTTCGACGCCGTGCCGAACTTCACGGCGTGGCCCGACGTGCCGCTGGCGTTGAGCCAGGGCACCTTCGATGCCCTCTTCACCACCAACGAGAGCGTGAAGTCGGCCAAGCTCTGGGAATCGGGCGTCAAGTACGGGCTGCAGGACCATCAGTTCTTCGCCCAGTACATTCCCATGATCAGCGCGACGTTCTGGAAGAAACTGGGGCCGGACCTGCAGAAGGTGGTCACCGAAGCCTGGGCATCCCGGGTCGACGGCTGGCGCAAGGACATGGCGGCGAGCCAGGCCGAATCGCTCGAGCTCATGAAGAAGGCCGGCGTGACGATCGTGGAACCCGATGCGGCCACGCTGGAGGCCACCCGCAAGCGCCTGATGGCCACGGAAGACGCGGTGGTGAAGGAACTCAAGCTCGACCCGGCGCTCGTGGCCAAGGCCAACGCGGCGCTGGGAGTCACCGGCTAGGCCTCCCCTGCGGGCGCCCATCAACGGGCGCCTTTTTTCCGTCGCTGCGGATTCGGAGTTTCGATGCTTGAGGCATGGGACAGGCTCGAGCGCTGGCTGATCGGCCTGCTGGGCGGCATAGGCCTGGTCGTCTACCTGACGCAGATCGTGGGGCGCTATTTCACGACCGCGATCGACTTTTCGGTGGCGGAGGAGCTCACCGTCTACATCATCATCTGGGCGACCTTCCTCACCGCCAGCCTGCTGGTGCGCGAGGACGGCCATGTCCGGGCCGACCTGCTGCTGCGCATGATGCGGCCCAAGCGGCAGCGCTGGGTCGAGATCGCCAACTGCGGCATCGCCCTGGGCTTCTGCCTTGCGCTGGCCTGGTACGGCTGGCTGGTCGCCTCCGACTCGTATGATCTCGGCGAGCGCAGCAACACCGCGCTGGGCTTCCCCCTGTGGATCTACTACGCGTCCCTGCCCGTCGCGGCCGTCCTGATGTCGGTGCGCTACGCGCGGCGCCTGTGGCAGTTCTGCTTCGCCTTCGATCCGGCGACCATGGAAGTCCATTCGGGCCGCGAATAGCCGCACCATGACCAAGCTGTTCGCCGCGATCTTCTTCGTCCTGCTCGGCATGGGCCTGCCGATCTGGCTGGTGCTGGGCGTGTCGGCCGGCACGATGTTCGCGATCGAGGGGCAGCCCCTCGTCGGCATCGCCCAGAAGATGCTGGACGAGCTCAACTCGACCACGCTGCTGGCCGTGCCCTTCTTCGTCATGGCCGCCTCCTTCATGCAGCGCGGCGGCATCGCCAAGGCGCTGGTCGACGTGGCGGCCGCCTGGGTCGGCACGGTGCGCGGCGGGCTGGGCGTGGTCTGCGTGGCGGCCTGCGCCATGTTCGCCGCGATCTGCGGCTCCAGCGTGGCCACGGCGCTGGCCATGGGCACGATCCTGATCCCGGCGATGATCGACCGGAAGTACGACCGGCCCTTCGCGCTCGGCGTCACCGCCGCCGCCGGCACGCTGGGCATCCTGATCCCGCCCAGCCTGCCGCTGATCCTCTACGCCATCATCGCCGACGAATCGGTGCCGCGGCTGTTCCTGGCCGGCGTCATTCCCGGCATCCTGCAGGCGGGCCTGTTCGTCGCCTACGTGCTGTGGTACGGCCGGCGGCGCAATCTGGCGCGCGAGCCGCGCCGCTCGCCCGAGGAGTTCCGCCGGGTCAACCTGCAGGCCATCCCGGCCCTCTCGATGCCGGTCATCATCGCCGTGGGAATCTACGGCGGCTGGGTGACGACGACGGAGACCGCGGCGCTGGCCGCCGCCGTCGCCCTGCTGATCAGCCTGTTCTACTACAAGGGCTTCCGGCTCTCCGAGACGCTGTCGGTGATCGGTGAATCGATCAAGAACGCCGGCACCATCATGATCATCATCGCGACGGCGCTGGCCTTCGGCCACTGGATCACGGAATCGGGGATCCCGGCCGCACTGGTGCAGTTCATCCGCGACAACGGCTTCTCGGCCTGGCAATTCCTGCTCGCCATCAACATCATGCTCATCGTGCTGGGCATGTTCCTCGAGGTCGCGTCCATCCTGCTGATCGCCATGCCGATCGTGATCCCGGTGCTGAAGCCGCTGGGCATCGATCCCGTGCACTTCGCGATCCTGGTGACGGTCAACATGGAGCTGGCGCTGATCACCGCGCCGGTCGGCCTGAACCTCTATGTCCTGGCGACGGTCTCCAAGACGCCGCTGGCCACCGTGATCCGCGGCGTGAATCCCTTCCTGCTGCTGATGGTCATCGTGCTGGCGCTCGTGACCTATATTCCGGAGCTCAGCCTGTGGCTGCCGCGACTGGTCTATGGATGATGCCGCCCGCGGGCTGAGGCCCGCCCTTGTTCCCGTCGGTGCGATGCTGGGCACGCAGATCATGGTCTCCCTGGCCGTGCTCGCGCTCAGCGTCCTCATGCCGGCGGTCGCGCGCGACCTCGCGATCGATCCCAAGCTCGTGGGCGCCTTCACCGCCGTCACCTACGCCGTGGCCTGCCTCGTGGCGCTGGCCAGCGCCGGCGCGATCGCGCGGCTGGGCGCGGTGCGGGTCTGCCAGTTCGCCATGATCGCCGCCGCTGCCGGGCTGGCGCTCAACGCCGCGGCCAGCATCTGGGCCACGATCGGCGCCGTCGTGCTGATCGGCTTCGCGCAGGGGCCGACCAATCCGGCTTCGGCCCATATCCTGAGCCAGCGCGTGCCGCGCCGCTTCTTCAGCATCGTGTTCTCCATCAAGCAGACCGGCGTGCCGCTGGGCTTCGCCGCGGCGGGTGTCGTGCTGCCGCTGCTGCTGGGCTGGTTCGGCTGGCGCGGCGCCTCGCTGGCGGCCGCCGCGGCGATGGTCGCCGCCGCCGCGACGCTCGGCCTGCTGCGCGCGCACCTGGATGCGGCGATGGCGCCGCCCGGCCCGTCCCCCGGCATCTGGAATTCCGTGCGCTTCGTGCTCGGCCATCGCGCGCTGCGGGTCCTCGGATGCTCCGCGCTGGTCTACGTCGTGGCCCAGCACAGCTTCACGTTCTTCCTGGTGACCTACCTCTACGAACATTGCCGCCTGACCATCGCCGAGGCGGGCTTCCTGCTCTTTCTCTCCCAGATCGGCGGGACGGCGCAGCGCCTCGTGCTCGGCGCACTGGGGGACCGGATCGCGCGCCTGCCGCTGCTGGGCTGGACCGGCATCGCCATCGCCGTCGGGGCCGCGGCGACGGCGCTGATCTCGCCCACCATGCCGCACTGGCTGATCGGCCTGATCGTGTTCGGCTACGGCACGGTGGTCATCAGCTGGAACGGGGTGTCGATCGCCGAGTTCGCCCACCTGTCGCCGCCCGGGCAGGTCGCGGCCGTCGCCGCCGTGCAGACGGCGCTTGCCTTCTCGGGCGCCGTCGTCGGCCCGCCGCTGTTCGGCCTGCTCGCCGCCGTCGGCGGCTATCCCCTGGCCTTCGCCGCCGTCGCAGGCTGCGTCCTGCTGGCCGCGATCTGGCAGATCGTCGTTGCCCGGCGACCGGTCGAGCCGGCTCGCTAGAGAGCGGTTTCCACCATGACGGAACCGCAAGCGGTTCCGTCATGGTGGAAACGCGCGCACGGTTGATCGAAGTTTCACAAGGCATGTTCCGTTCGGCTGATTCCAGCCGAACGGAACATGCTTTAGGGTTCCTTCATCCCCGCCTGAGTGACGATCTCGCCCCACTTCCGGGTCTCGCTGGCCTGGAAGGCGGCCAGTTCCTCCGGCGTGCCGGGGAACGGCACGCCGTAGGTCGTGCGGGTCAGCGACAGATACGCCTCGGACTTCAGCGCCTGCCGGATGAGGGCGTTCAGCTTGTCGACGACCGGCCGCGGCGTGCCGGCCGGCACGTAGGCCGCCGTCCAGGCCCACATCTCGAAGCCCGGCACGGTCTCGTCCACCGTCGGGAACTGGTCGAGCCCGGGGATCCGCTTCTTGCTGGTCACCGCGAGCCCGCGGGCGCGGCCGTCGAGCACCGGGGGAAGGCCGGCCGTGAAGTCCGAGAAGATGACGTCGATGCGGCCGCCCAGCAGGTCGCTCACCGCCTGCGGCTGCGACTTGTACGGCACGCCCAGCAGGTCGACCTTGGCCATGGAGCGGAACAGCTCAGCGCCGCCGCGGCTCGAGCCGTTGCCGCTGCCGAAGGTGAGCTTGCCGGGCTCCTTGCGGGCCAGCGCGATCAACTCGGCGACGGTCTTCACCGGCAGCTCGTTCTTCACCATCACGATCTGGGCGCCGAGCGAGAGGCCGCAGACCGGCTCGAAGCTCTTCACCGGATCGTAGCTCAGCGACTTGTAGACGTGCTGGTTGATCGCTTGGGTGGTCTGGGTCGTGATGAACATGGTGTAGCCGTCGGGCGCGGCCTGCGCCGCGGCCTGCGCGCCGATCTGGCCCTCGGCGCCCGGCTTGTTCTCGATGACGACCGACTGGCCCGAGGCCTTGCCCATCTCGGCGGCGACGACGCGCGCGACCGTGTCGGTCGCCGTGCCGGGCCCGAAGGGAACGATGATGCGGATGGGCTTGGTGGGAAAGTCCTGCGCCGCGGCGCCTCCAAGCCAGGCCACGAGCATCGCGGCCGCCAGGGCGAGAACCTTCATGCCTGTACTCCTACTCGTTCCTTCCGGCGGCGGCTCGACACAACGCCGCTCGCCAGCCGCCGGATTGTAGAACACATCGACCGCCATGCCGGAACCAGGATCGACGAAGCGTTCCGTCGGTCGGATCCAGCCCCTGCCGGGCGTTTCGCGCTGCAGCGGCTGTACGGCTTTCAGCCTTGCGCGGGCTCGATCACCGCCGCGGTGCCGTAGGCCACGATCTCGCTCATCGTCTCGCCGATCTCCGACGAATCGAAGCGCATGACGAGGATGGCGTTGGCGCCCATGGCCGTGGCGTTGGCGACCATGCGGTCGGTGGCATGGCGGCGTGCCTCCTCCAGCATCTGGGTGTATTCGTGGATTTCGCCGCCGACGATGGAGCGCAGCCCGGCGACGATGTTGCCGCCCACGCCGCGGCTGCGCACGACGACGCCGAAGACCTGGCCCAGGGTCGTCACGACCCGGTGTCCGGCGATGGTCTCGGTGGTCGCAATGATCATGAAACACTCCTCGAAGCTGGTCCGGCAGCGACAAGGGTCTACACTGCAACGAAGCCATGACAAAGGAGAGACCTATGATCAAGGGTCTGCACCACAACGCCTATCGCTGCCGCGATTCGGAGGAGACCCGGCGCTTCTACGAGGACTTCCTCGGTCTGCCGCTGGTCAATGCGTTCAAGATCGAGACGACGATGACCGGCCGCGGGACCGGCTCGGGAGTCCTGCATTCCTTCTTCCAGCTCGACGACGGATCGTGCCTCGCCTTCTTCGAAGCCCCCGACATGCCGTTCGACTTCAAGGAACAGCACGACTTCGACCTGCACATCGCGCTGGAGGTCGAGCCCGACGTGCTCGACCGCATGTTCGCCAGGGGCAAGGCTGAAGGCCACGAGGTGCGCGGCATCAGCGATCACCGGTTCATCCGCTCGATCTACTTCCGCGACCCCAACGGCTACGTCATCGAGCTGGCCGCCAAGGTGCCTGGCACGGAACGCGAGATGGACCCTGCGACCAACCATGCGCGCGCCATCCTCGACGACTGGCAGGCGCGCAAGGGAGCCCTCACCCCAGCCGGCGGCGATAGAGGGCGATGAGGCGCTCCCAGTGGCGTTCCGCGGCGGCCTTGTCGTAGCACCAGCGCTGCGGGAAGGCGAAGCCGTGGTGGACGCCGGGATGGATCTCGAGCTCACCCGGGTTGCCCGACTTGTCGAACAGCGCCTTGAGCTTTTCCACCATGTCCAGCGGCGCCAGTTCGTCGTGCTCGGCGCAGGAGATGTAGAGCTCCCCCTTCGCCTTGCCCAGGGTCAGGTGCGGGCTCTCCTCGGCGTCGCTCACGAGCCACGTGCCGTAGAACGACGCCGCGGCGGCGATGCGGTCGGGATAGCGTGCGGCTGCGGCCAGCGCATACGGCCCGCTCATGCAGTAGCCATGGACGCCCACCGGCCCCTTCTTCGAGCCGGCCTGTGAATCGGCGAAGGCGATCAGCGCCGCCACGTCGTCCATGACGGGCGGAATCGTCATCTTCGTCCGAACGGCGCGCATGCGCGTATGCTCGGCGCTGCCGTGCTCCAGGACGTCGGGGCCGTACTTGGTGTCCCTGCCCGCGCGGTAATACAGGTTGGGAAGCAGCACGTAGTACCCGACGGTCGCCAGCCGCCGCGCCATGTCGTACAGCTCCTCGCGGATGCCGGGTGCGTCCATCAGGAACAGCACAGGCGGATGGGGTCCGCCGCGTTCCGGATGGCAGACGAACGTTTCGACCGCCCCGTCCTTCGTCGGAATGTCCAGAATCGTCTCGATCATCTTCTCCCCTCCCATATGGCGGCTGGCGGGCATGCCAGCACCTTGCTAGGCTTCGCTCAACAACAAAGCCTGGGAGTGAAACGTCATGAAAAGAGTATTCTGCGGGGCGGTCCTTGCCGCCGCCTTGGCCCTGCCTGCATTCGCGCAGCAGGGAGATGGAAGCGTCAAGATCGGCGTCCTGACAGACATGTCCAGCCTGTATGCCGACATCAACGGGCCTGGCGCCGTGCTCGCCACTCAGATGGCGATCGAGGATTTCGGCGGCAGCGTGCTCGGCAAGAAGATCGAGATGGTCCAGGCCGACGTCCAGAACAAGGCCGACGTCGCGGCGACGATCGCCGGCCGCTGGTACGACACCGAGCAGGTCGACATGATCCTCGGTGCCGGCGCGTCCTCGTCCTCCATCGCCACGGCGCGCGTGGCGGGCGACAAGAAGAAGATCTTCATCGCCCCCGACCCCGCGTCGTCGGACATCACGGGCAAGCTGTGCAACCCTTACACCGTGCATTGGGTGTACGACACATTCGCCTTGGCCAACGGCACAGGCTCGGCCGTCGTGAAGGCTGGCGGCAAGACCTGGTTCTTCCTTACCGCCGACTATGCCTTCGGCTACGCCCTGCAGCGTGACGTCGCCAACGTCGTGACCAAGAGCGGCGGCAAGGTGCTGGGCGAGGTCCGCCATCCGATCAACACCAACGACTTCTCGTCCTTCCTCCTGCAGGCTCAGTCGTCTAAGGCCCAGGTCATCGGCCTCGCGAACGCGGGCGGCGACACGATCAACTCGATCAAGCAGGCGTCGGAATTCGGCATCGTCAAGGCCGGACAGAAGCTCGCCGGCCTGCTGGTGTTCATCTCCGACGTGCATTCTCTGGGGCTGGAGCGCGCCCAGGGGCTGAACCTGACGGAAGCCTTCTACTGGGACCTGAACGACAAGACCCGAGCCTTCTCCAAGCGCTTTGCCGCCAAGGCCAATGGCAAGATGCCGACCAGCGTCCAGGCCGGTTTCTATTCGGCCACGCTGCAGTACCTGCAGGCTGTCAAGGCGGCCAACACCGACAACAGCGACGCGGTGATGGCCAAGCTCAAGGAGATCAAGTGGGACGACCCGGTGTTCGGGCTGAGCTATATCCGCAAGGACGGACGCAAGATGCACGACATGTATCTCTTCGAGGTCAAGAAGCCGTCCGAGTCGAAGGGGCCGTGGGACTACTACAAGCTGGTCACCAAGATGTCGGCCGAGGAGGCCTTCCGTCCGCTCGACCAGAGCGAGTGCCCGATGGTCAAGGGCTGATCGACCACGATACGGGGAGTTGAGACATGGCTGACCAGTCGCACGTCTTCGCCGGCGTCGCCGGCTACTTCGGCAAGCCGGACCATACCGGGAAGGTCGGAGTCTTCCGCCGGCCGGCGGCGGGCGGCGACTGGCAGCACGTCCTGGGCACGGTCCAGGCCTTCACCATCCATGTGCACCCGGAGAATCCCGAGACGGTATTCGCCGGCACCAACGACGGCGTGTGGCGCAGCACCGACCGCGGCGCCACCTTCCGGCGCACTGGATTTCCCGACGCCAATCGGGAGGTCTGGTGCTTCCTGGTCGATCGCCGGGACCCGCGGCGCATCCTCGCCGGCGCCTCGCCGATCGACGTCTATCGCAGCGACGACGGCGGGGCGAACTGGCGCAAGCTGCCCACGCCGGCGATCGCGGAGCGCTGCAAGGGACCTTTCGCCTCGCGCGTCATGCGGCTGGCCCAGAACCCGAATCGGCCTGACGAGATCTATGCGGCCCTTGAGATCAACGGCGTCATGCGTTCGACCGACGGCGGCGAGACCTGGGAGGACTGCAGCGACGGCCTCGTGAAGCTGGCCGAACTGCCCCATCTCAAGAGCCGGATCGTGAGCGACACCACGGCCGAGGGCATGCTCGACGGCCATGCCGTGACCATCAACCCGGCCGATCCGGACGCCGCCATCCTGGCCGTCCGCATGGGACTGTTCCGCACCGCCGACGGCGGCCGCAGTTGGCAGGACATGGAAGTCGGCCGCTTCTCGCCCACTACCTACGGCCGCGACGTCAAGGTCGCGCCCAGCGAACCGGACACGCTGTACGCGGCGTTGTCCGTCGCGGCTGCCAGCCATGACGGCGGCCTCTATCGCAGCACCGACGGCGGCAGGAACTGGCAGCGCTTCGACAAGGTGCAGGTGCACGGCACCATCATGTCGATCGGCCTGCACCAGCGCGATCCCGCCCAAGTCTATATCGGCGCGCGCTACGACGGCGAGGTGTTCGGCACCCGCGACGGCGGCCGGACCTGGCAAGCGATGCCGCTGCCGGGCGAGGTCCAGCACATATACTCGATCGCCTGCGGCTGAGCGGCCTCGTCAGGCGTCCCGATACAGATAGTCCTCCGGCAAGCCGAGACGCCGGCATGCCTGTACGGCCGGGCTGGACGGCAGGATGATGCGGTCGGCCATGGCGCCGGCCTTCCGGACGATCGCCGCCTGCCCCAGCCGCAGCCCGTGTGAGCGCCCGAGCCCGAGCTGCTTTCGGATCCAGCCCGGCGTGGCCTGCACGGCGGCCCGCACCATCAGTCGCTGCAACGGCCGCAAGGCACCGGGAAGGACCGGCGCACGCCGCATGATGTCCAGAAACTCGAAGAGGATCGGCGAAGGCTCCAGCCGCGTGTGCATCGAGACGAACAGGGCCTGCACCTCCTCCTCCGTCCTCGGCACGTCCAGGGCACCGTACAGCCGCGCCGCCGGGGCGCCTTCCCGGTAGCAGCGGTCGCGCTCCTCGGGCGACAACGCGCTGACGTAACGGCTATAGGCTTCGATGAAGCCGAAGGCGGTCGTCGCATGCACCCAGCGCAGCAGCCTGGGGTCGTTGGCGCGATACGGCTCGCCGGCCGGGGTCGTGCCGCGCACCCGCGCATGCATCAGCCTCACGGCCGCAATCATCTGCTCGGCCGTGCTGCGGGCGCCGTAGACGGTGGTCATGGCGGCGAGGCCCGTGCGGCGCAGGCGGCCGACCGGATCATTGCGGAAGGAACTGTGGTCCCATACCCCGCTGCGCACCGCCGGATCGGCGAATTCCAGGATCACCGCCGTCACGCCGCCGACGAACAGCGCCACGGGATTCTTGAAGATGCGCCAGGAGACCGAATCGGCCGGGACCAGTGCCGCCTCGCCGGCCGGCTGCGAGAAGGCCGTCGACGCTTCGCCGGTCGGCTGGATCAACTGCCGCGCGGCGGCTTCGAGAAAGGGAACAACGAACGCGACCATGGAACCATATGACGCCATCGCGCCGGCGCGGCCAGCATTCGACGCAGGCGTCGCACCATGGCAGGGTAATCCGACGACCCCATGACACCGATATTCCTTCGCGCTCTCGCCTGCCTACTCGCCGTGACGTCGGCCCCGGTCACAGCATTTGCTCAGAGTTCCGACGGCAGGACGGGCGGCCTTCCGCTGCTCGTGGAGCGCTGGATGGCCAGCGATGCCAAATGCCGCAATCCGGCGACACCGGCGGCCGAGGCCGTCGCCGCCTGCGAACAGCGCGACACGCACGCCAAGCTGCTGGCCCTGGACGGCTATTGCCACAGCGCCACGCGCGACCGTCAGCATGCCGGTTGGGCACCGTGCGATCGAAAGAACGTCGGTGGTCACACAGCCCATGCGGAGTTCCGGCGCGTCGGCGGCGTATTCGTGATGCCGGCGATCCTCAACGGCAGCGCCCCCGTCTACTTCATCGTCGATTCAGGTGCCGCCACGGTGCAGATTCCGCAGGAAGTGGCCGACGACCTGCGCAGTGCCGGCACGCTCGCGGAGTCGGACTTCATGGGCCAGCACCGCTTCATCCTGGCCGACGGCCGCACCATGACGCAGCGGGTGTTCCGGCTGCGCCGGCTGCAGATCGGGGAACGCGCCATGGAGAACGTGCTGGCCACGGTGGGCGCACCGAAATCCCGCGCCCTGCTCGGCCAGACCTTCCTGCGCCGGTTGAGCTGGTGGAAGGTCGACAATGTCAGGAACGCGCTCGAATTCGAGTTCACGGGCGCCTTCTGACGGGAGGCACCCGTCCGTCGGCTCACGTCAAGTGACCTGATCGCCACGCCCGACCTTCATGCGATCCAGCAACGCGGCAAGCTGCGAATCCGAATGGCCGTACAGGGCGAGCATCGCCGCATAGGGATCCGGCCCGGCCAGTCCCAGAACAGCCGCGAAGGCGGGCTCCGTCTTCTGGCCCCTCCTGCGCTGCGCCATCACCGCCTGCCGGAAACGCTCGCCGCCGAGGGCGAGCAACCGCCGCTCCACCACGAAATGGCGCCAGCCCGCCTGCTCGTCGACGGGCTGGACCGATCCGAAGATCTCGAAGGGCCAGCCGAACGCCTCGAAGCGGGCCACGACGGGCCGGCCAGCACCGGTCCATTGCCACAGCGCAAAGCCGCCGGCCGCCGCGAAATGGCGCCACACCGCTTGAGCGAAGACAGGGAGGTCGGCAGCGTGGCACACGACATCGATGTCGCTGTCCGCGACACCGACGCCGAGCGGCAGCGTCCCGACGACGCGCGGATCGAAGGCCGCCAACCGGTCGATAAGTCCCGTGCGATGCACCGCCTCGTCATGGGAGCATCTGCCGCTCACGCTCGATTCGCCGCTCCCGGCACCAGCCCGAGCCGCAGCAGGCTTTCGGCTGTGGCGACAACGGCTTCCTCCGTGGATCTCGGCAGCCAGCCCAGCAGTCGACGGGCCTTGCCGCTGGTGGCGTTCTTCGTTCGGCCGAGTTCGGGCAGGATCTGCCGTATCGCGGGGTCGAACAGCGCGGCCATGCAGACCGCCCAGTTTGGCAATTGGCGTGTCGGCACGCGACGCGCCTTCGTCCCGAGACGGCGCTTGAGCATACGGGCGACGTCGACCATCGAGACGAACTCGTCGGCCACCGCCAGGAAGCGCTCGCCCGCCGCGGCCGGATGCGTCATGGCGAGCAGGTGGAGGGTCGCCACGTCGCGGACATCGACGACCCCGAACCGAAGCTGCGGACAGCCCGGCACCGCCCCAGTCAGCAGCTTCTCCACCAGCAGGATCGACGTCGCGTAGTCCGGCCCCAGCACAGGCCCGAGGACCCCGACCGGGTTGACGACCGCGAGCTCCAGCCCGCCGCCCTCGTGGGCGAGGAAGTCCCACGCCGCACGCTCGGCCAAAGTCTTGGACTTGACGTAGGCCGTGACCTCGCGACTGGCGGGATCCGTCCAGTCCGTCTCGTCGAATGGCCTGTCGCTCGGCGCATGGCCGTAGCCGATCGCCGCGAAGGATGAGGTCAGAACGACACGCCGGACGCCGGCGTCGCGGGCGGCACGCAGCACGCGCAGCGTGCCGTCGCGCGCCGGCGCGATCAGATCCTCCTCGTGCCGTGGCACGGTCGCCGGAAAGGGTGAGGCCACATGCAGCACGTATTCGCAGTCCGCGACCGCTTCCGGCCAGCCCCGATCCCGCTGAAGGTCGGCGGCGACGAACGACAGGCCGGCACCCGCTTCCGCTCTGCCCTCCCTCAGCAATCGCCGCACACCCTCTTCGCGCTGCAGGCTGCGCACCGTCGTGCGGACCTCATGCCCGGCCGCCAGCAGCCCAAGGATGCAATAGCCGGCAACGAACCCCGACCCACCGGTCACCAACACCCTGCTCATCGCCGTTCCCTCGCGAGACGAGCAGGCGACATCAGTCACCTGCTCGCGGACGGCGCGACCTTGCGGCCCGAGCGCGACATCTTCAAGGCGAAACCCGCGGCCGACTCCGCGGGAACGCCGTCCTAGATGTCGACCTTCGCCCCGCTTGCCTTCACGACAGGTGCCCACACCGCGATCTCGCCGGCGATCCGGTCCTTCAGGCCCTTCGGCGTCATCGGCCAGGTGTCGCTGCCCAGGGCCGCGAACTTGGCCTGCACGCCCTTGTCCTCCAGGGCCCTGGTCCCCGCATCGGCCAGCTTGTCGACGATCGGCTGGGGCACGCCGGCCGGGCCGCCGAAACCCATCCAGATGTCGATGGCATAGCCCGGCACGAACTCGATGATAGCCGGCACGTCGGGCGCCGCCTTGTTGCGCTGACGGCTGGTGACGCCCAGCGCCCGCAGCTTGCCCGCCTGCACATGCGGCCAGCAGCTCGGCATGTTGTCGAACATGACATGCGTGTTGCCCGCGATCATGTCCTGCATGGCGGGCGCGCTGCCCTTGTAGGGCACATGCACCATGTCCGTGCCGGTCATCTGCTTGAACATCTCGCCCGCGAGATGGATCGTCGTGCCCGAGCCCGACGACGCCATGTTGTACTTGCCCGGGTTGGCCTTCAGCAGCGCGATGAGCTCCGGGACCGTCTTCGCCGGCACGCTCGGGTGCACGACCAGCATGTTGGGCCATACGGACATTCCCGCGATCGGCGTGAAGTCCTTGACCGAATCGTAGGGCAGCCTGGTGTAGAGGGCCGGCGCCATGCAGAGCATGGAGACCGTCATGAGGCCGACGGTGTAGCCGTCCGGCGGGGCCTTGGCGATGGCGTCCGTGCCGATCGTGCCGCCCCCGCCCGGCCGGTTCTCGATCACGACCTGCTGGCCGAGCAGTTCCGACATCCTGGCCGTCACGATGCGGGAAATGTTGTCGGTCGCGCCGCCCGGAGTCCACGGCACGATGAACCGGATCGGCTTGCTCGGGTAGCCGTCCTGGGCACGTACCGTCGTGGGCAGCAGCAGCGTGGCGGCGCCGCCGGCCAGCACGCGGCGGCGAGAGGTTGGATTGTCGAACATGCTTCCTCCAGGAGAATAGCGCTTCTTTGTTGGTGCCGGACGCTATCAGCCCTCGGGAGAAGCGTCACGCAGCCCCCATCGACCGGCTCGCCCTGCGGATCGAACATGCTTCCGGGGCGTTCAGGAGAAGCTCACGTCGTCGATATCGATCCAGACCATCAGCATGTCTGACACCGGCCTGCGGTCGGGCCCCCGGACATACGCCCGCCGCCTGGCCGGCAGGCGGATTCCGTTCGCCTCGACATAACGCGACGCAAGCTGGGCCGCCGCGAAACCGCCCGCAATGTTCACGGCATAGTCGTGTCGGCGCAGCATGAGGTCCTCGCCGAAGAAGAAGTCCTGTGCAAGCGAGTGCGTCTCGATCGAACCCGGGAAGCGCGCCCGCAGGACCTGCCAGATCTCCCCGCCCTCCTGCCACGGCTCGAGCTGCTCGACCTGCACGCCCTCCATCGCAAGGAGGAACGGTGTCGTCAGGTAGGTCCACAGCGCCTCGCCGTTGAAGTAGGCGCGCTGCAGCGGATCCCAGGGCGTGTTCATCTGATGTCCCGCGAACGAATCCTTCGGCGTGCGCCGCTCGGCGACGAGCGTGCCGTCGAGCTTCTCGATGGCAATGCGATCCGGCGTGAACATGCTCCGCTGATCCAGCGCCCCGTACGGAAGGAGGGAGGAACGCTCCTCATGCAGCCAAACCGTCATGCGGCGAGGATCGGCGTCCTGCTGGATGCCCTTCAATGCGAAGAAGCCGCCGCCGCTCACGATCGTGGCATCGACCCTGTCATACGCCTTCCACCGCGCCAGCCCACCATGGGCGTCGAGTATCCTTGCCAGCAATCCGTTCACAGCAACCCTCGTCCCGGCAAACCATCGACCGCCCCGCCATCTAGCGGCAGGATCGATGGCCGTCTTTCCGATCCGCAGCGTCCCCGTGCCGGTCGAACCCTACGCCACGAGCGAGGCGATCACGGCCTTCAGCAGGGCGGCCGCGTCGCCAGGCTTGAGGCGCACCTGCAGGCCGCGCTGCCCGCCATTCATGAAGACGAGATCGTGAAGCATCGACGCCTCCTCGATCGCAACAGGGACCCGCCGCATCTGGCCGAACGGACTGATGCCGCCCACCTTGTATCCCGTCACGCGTTCGGCATCGGCCGGCTTCATCATCTGGGCCGATTTGCCACCGAACGCTGCCGCGAGCTTCTTCATCGACACTTCGCGATCGGACGGCACGATCACGCAGGCCGGCTTCCCGTCGACCAGCGTCATGAGGGTCTTCAGCACTCGCTGCGGCGGCTCACCCAGGGCTTCGGCTGCCTGGAGGCCGACGCGATCGGCGTCAGGATCGTAGTCGTAGGTGTGGACGGTGAACGACACACCGGCCTGCTCGAGCATGCGGGTCGCGCGCGTGACCTTCGACATCACTCCGCCTCGCTTCTCGCCGTCGTCGCCCCCTGTCCACCGGCGTCGGACATTGCCACCCTTCCGCTGAGCATGGAGAGGACCATGCTGTCGAGATCGGCGGGGGGATCCACCAGCCGATCCGCGCCGGCAGTCTCGAGCTCGTCTCGGGTGCCGTAGCCCCAGAGGACGCCAAGACCTCGCATGCCGACCGCATGGGCGCCGGCGATGTCGTATCTCCGATCCCCGACCATCAGGCCGTGGGCCGGCGAAAGACCATGTGTCGACAGAACATGGGCAAGCAGCTCGGGCTTGTGATCCAGCTCACCGCTCGGCACCGAGCCATGGATGCCGTCGAAGTACCGAGCAAGTTCCAGATGGTCCAGGATACGGCTTGCGAAAACCGCCCTCTTCGACGTCGCGAGATAGATGCGCAGCCCCGCCCGCTTCATCTCTTCAAGAGATTTGCCAATCCCCGGATAGGGCACGCTCCCGAGAAGCCCGCTCTCGCCGTAGTGCCGGCGGTAGGCCGTGACGGCTTCGCCGACTCTGTCGTCGCGGTATGACTGCAGCAGCACCTGCATCACATCTTCGAGGGGCGGCCCGATGATTCGTCTGATATCGAGGGTTTCATCCGGTTCATGTCCAAGGGCACGCAGCGCCGCAAGGCAGCTTGCCTCGATGCCTGGGTGCGAATCGATCAGGGTGCCGTCGAGGTCCAGAAGAACGGAGCGGTTCATGCTCCGAGGGTAGCCGCGAGAAGCAAACGGGCAAAAGTTCTTTTGTCTCGCCGCCGCTTCGGATCACCTGCCAGCCAGGCCGCGAAAGCGTGCGCCCGACGCCAGTTCGACGACCTCGGCCGTGATCTCCGACTGCCGTGTCCGCCGTTCGTCGGCCTCCAACGCCGTCAGCCGGCCGTCGATGTTGGTCTTGGCGGCGGCCATTGTCGCCGCTCGCGCCTCGTTCTCGGCGGCGAACGCCTCCACCGCCGCTTCGCAGAGCTCGGCGAAGATGTATTCCTGCGCGAGGCGTGCCTCGAGCTCCGCCGGCGGCAGGTTGGTGAGCGGCGGCGATCCCGATGCGTCCGTCGAGATCGCGCTGACGTCCAGCGGCAGAAGGCTTCGCCGGACCATCTCGGTTCCCCGCCCCGTCCGCCACATCGGATAGACCACGGACAGCGTCACCGCACCGGCCTCGGACAGGTAGTCGTAGACAGCATCGACGATCGTCGCCGCCGTGTCCGCGAGCGCCCCCACACCGCTCGGCAGGCCCGTGCTCCAGCCGAAGGCGAGCCCACGCTCGGCGGCGAGCGCGGCAGTCCGGCTGCCGACGAGAAAGACCCGTGACGTCGCGAAATCCGCCGCCGCGGCGTTGAGCGCCTGCTCGACGAAGGCGCCGGCGAAGCCCTGCTCGGCGCCAAAGACGATGAGACCCGGCTTGCCCCGGGACGTATAGCCGGCCCCCGCCTCGCGACCGGCATCGAGCCGCCGAGCCTGAGCAACGGCATGCGCGGCCGTCAGGGAATAGGCTCGAATCGCCGGCAGACGCGCCCGGCTCTGCTGCGCCCGTGCCGCCGCGATGCCGCGCATCGCGTTGACCACGGCGCCGAGCTGACGGATGGTCGCGATCCGCCGCCCGACCTCGGCCAGCCGCTCGCTCATGCGGCGCCCTTCCGGCTCCGGCTTTCGATCAGCTCCCGCACGGCCGCGATCAACGCCGCCTTGTGTCCGTCGTCGAGCGTCCCGCTGCGCTCCACTTCCGAGACAGCCGCCGCCGCGCTGCCGTCGAGCCACGCCGGCAGCGCCGAGCGAATCGGACTGATCTCCGCGACGGGCACCGCGTCGAACAGGCCGCCTTCCGCCGCCAGGGCGAGCGCTACCTGGTCGGCCAAGCGTAGCGGCTGGAACTGCGGCTGGCTGAGCACCGCGCGCAGCCTGCGGCCGCGCTCGATCTGCGCCCGTACGCGCGGCTCGGGCTTCTCGCCGAACCGCGTGAACATCTCCAGTTCGAGGAACTGCGCATAGCTCAGCCGCATCGTGCCCGTCGCCGCGCGCAGCGCCTTGGCCTGGGTCTTGCCACCGACCCGGCTGACGCTGGTGCCGATATCGACCGCGGGCTTCTGCCCCTCGGCGAACAGCTTCGCGTCGAGCACGATCTGACCGTCGGTGATCGATATCAGGTTCGTCGGGATGTAGGCGCTGATGTTTCCGGCGTCCGTCTCGGCGATCGGCAGCGCCGTGAGGGTGCCGCCCCCCTTGGCAGGCGACAGCCGCGCCGCCCGCTCGAGCAGCCGCGAATGCAGGAAGAACACATCGCCCGGATAGGCCTCCCGGCCGGGCGGCTGGCCGGTCAGCAGGGCGATCTCGCGATGCGTCGCGGCATGCTTGGTGAGGTCGTCGACGACGACCAGCGCATGCCCTCCGGCATCGCGGAAGTACTCCGCCATGGTGAAGCCGGCGAAGGGCGCGACCCATTGGAGGCCAGGCGCCGAAGCGGGGCTTGCGACGATGAAGATGCAGCGGTCGGGCGCACCGTGCCGGCGCACCTGGTCGATGACGCGCGCAACGCTCGACGTCTTCTGCCCGATGGCGACGTAGACGCAGATGATGTCACTGCGCCGCTGGTTGGCGATAGCGTCGACTGCCAGCGACGTCTTGCCGGTCGCCCTGTCGCCCAGGATCAGCTCGCGCTGGCCGCGTCCCAGGGCGAACATCGCGTCGACGACGAGGATGCCCGTCTGCCCCGGCTCGACCACCAGATCGCGTTCGACGATGGCCGGCGCCGGCCGCTCGATCGGATCGAAGCGTTCGGCCACGACCGGCGGGCCGCCGTCGAGCGGCCGGCCCCGCGGGGCGACCCCACGACCCCGCAGGCCGTGGCCGGGCGGCACGCGCCCCACCCCCCCCCCGCCCGTGACCGCAACCCCCCCCCCCCCCCCC
>Ga0182792_1000137_pt1 | contig 70831 bp, 62 predicted proteins | sample Passage237B_FD_130497 | JGI IMG/M metagenome (GOLD analysis project Ga0182792, IMG submission 130497) | Cellulose adapted compost microbial communities from Newby Island Compost Facility, Milpitas, CA, USA - Passage2 37B (version 2) (version 2) ...
CCCCACTCAATTACCCCGTTCTAATCCATTTCTTTGGCGCAATCGTCTTAAGTGGACCTTTCGACAGGCCGATACGTGTCATACGACAGGCCCTGCTCAGGGCAGGTCGTTCCATGCCGACTGCTGTCTGAGGAACGCCGCCATGATTCACGAAAACGAAGACCGCCTGTCCTCCTCCACCTGGTTCTGCCTGGCCATTCTGACCTTTGGCACCATCATCATTCTGCTGATGGGCGGCTGCGCCATGTACAGCGACCATCACGCCTTCATGCAGGATCCGCGGCCGGCCGTCAGTTCGCAGGCTTATCGTCTGGCCCCGCCTGATGCGGTGATGATTCTCTCCTCCAACGTACGCGAACTCCATGGCCAGCAGCAGACCATCAGCCCCGATGGCAAGCTGCATCTGCCTGTGGTGGGCAGCGTTTACGTGGCAGGCAAAACCTGTGAGGAACTGAGTGTCGAACTCGAACGCCTGGCCAACGAACGCTATGGCAATGCCGATATCGCCGTGCGCGTGGTGAGCTACGAAAGCCAGAAGATCTACGTCTTTGGCGAAGTCGCCCGCCCCGGCCCTTACGTCTACAACGGCTCCAATACCCTGCTTGGCACACTGGCGCAGGCTCAGCCCACACGACTGGCGGACCCGCAGCGCATCCATGTGCTTCGCCCCGACGAGAAAGGCGAGCTGATCCAGCGCATGACCGTCAACGTCGACGACATGATCAAACGTGGCGAAACCCGCTATAACGCTCAGTTGATCGATGGCGACATCATCTACGTTCCCGCCAATGGCCTGGCGAGTGTCGGACTGGTGCTTCAGCAGCTGCTGATTCCCTTCCAGCCTTCGAGCACACGTGTTCAGGCCCCGACAACGGTGATTCACAATCACTACTACATGCAGTCGCCGGCGGGTACATTTGAAGCTGCAGCACCTGCTACCAACTGATTTATCACCGCAGGCTGCAGTCTGGGGGCATGGATCGCATCTTTACACACCGCTGGTTGTTCTTAAGATTGCAGAGTGCCCAAATTAACACCCTTCAAATCGGATCGAGTCAGACAGGCCGTGGTCACCATGTCCATGGTGCTTCTGCTGGTGATCTCGATGCTGCTGGCGCTGGCCTTCACCCGCGTCTATCGTAATAACAACTATTTCGCGAACCTTGCTGCGAACAGTGTCAGCCGGCTTTATGGCATTGGCTCAATGCAGATTGAGCTGCCTCCCAACTGGCAGCGCGTTCCCAATCCGCAGGGAACCACGCGTACGGGGGGCGTCTCGCGCCAGTTCATCAACACGCAGCGGCCTGACGAGCAGCTGTACATCTCGCTGCTGAACCTGCCCGTCATCACCTCGCCCACGCAGATTCTGACGATGATCACGCAGCGGATGAAACTGTCTGCCAATCACCCGGTTTCGTTCACCACCACTGTCAGGCATGGCCATCGCACCATCCTGCTCGCCAGCCTGCAGGATGGCAACGATCACCAGGCCGACGTGCTGCTGTATCACATCGCCATCTTCACCGACACAGGCAGCCAGCATGGCGTGGTCATCTTCACGCAGAGCATCTCGAAGCGCGACCTGAAACGGCATGACAGCCGGTTCGGCCTCGAACCCATCGAATTGATTACCGACATCGCCTCTCAGGCCGTCTTCCGCGACCTTCAGCCCGCCTCGGCTCAGACGCTGCAGGACGCAGGCCTGGCGAATCTGCCCGAAGAGCAGGCCGACAACTGGATGCTGGCCACCACGCTCAATGGCGGCGAGCATCAGCCTGTGCTGCTGCTGCCTCGAAAAGGTCCGGAAGATTTCTGGCTGGCCCGCGTGCGAAGCAGCCCGCTGCTGACGCTGTCGGCTCCCGATCAAGACGCTGCGCTGTACAGCCCGGAACAGCTGCTGATGCAGACCGTTCATACCAATACCAAGGAAGACTCTGCGCCGGAGTCTACCCCGATACGGACACAGTCAGGCCCGTTCACCATCTGGCGCTGGACGTACTCGACTTCATCAAACGATCCTCATCTGCATGGTGAACGCTGGTATGTCGTTCAGCCTCATGACACGCTGGCTGTAGCACCGGGCGTGCTGGTGATTGATCTGATCTGCTCGCCTGACCAGCGTGACGCGGTTGTGAAACAACTGGAGCAGGCCCTGCCCCTGCTGCAGCCTGCGGTTCGCCAGCAAGCGTCGGCGGCGGAGGCTGATACCCGCCAGGCCATCGAGCGAGGACAGGCCATTGCCCGCACTTTGAACCGCGATCTGAACAAGCGCATTCCCCACGCCAGCGACTATGGTCATTACGCCTTCGGCCGCCAGAGCATAGGCCTGATGCTGACGCAGACCGGCCCGGGCGATCGCGATCAGGTCATGCGAGGCCGAACCCTGCTGATCCAGACCCAGAGGCCTCGCTTCCTCTACGAGCAGCGCTGGGCCATTACCGCCGATGCATCTCAGTGGTGGATCAATGGCCACATGACGGTTCACGATCTCGAGCAGCCTGATGAGCCGGCCCAATGGCATGATCGCCTGGAATTTGCCAGCAGCACGCTGCGGTCGATCAATCTGGCCAGTGAGAACAACACCGCTTCGGTCAACTGGTCATCTCCGACCCCCGATACGTTTGTCTCCTCCATCGTGCTGGATTACTTCCCGCCTGAGGCGCTCGAAGCCTGGGCCAATAAGCCCCCGGCCTTGATCTGGACGCCGCGTGGCCTGCGAAAAATGCAGGCGGTGCTGATGGAAGTCAGGCGATCTGACAATGCCAGCGACAAAGCTACCTGGCAGGTCATTCTGCGTCCCCCTGCGGCGCTGGACCCTGTGGTGTTCCGGGTCAATGCGCAGGGCATCACAACGTTTTCACAATGGCACAGTCAGGAAGAATCTGGCGTGCTGTCCTGGCCTTACACTGTCAGGCAGATTTCGCGTGAGCAGGCGATTCGTATATTTCCGCCTTTGGAATCTGACATTCACAACTGGGAGAAGGAGTGGGAAACCCCATGATGCACACCATGCAGACGATGCGTTCACTGCGTGAGCTTGGCCAGTCGCTGGGCTGTGTTTTCCTCTGCGCGGCTTTGAGTTTCGGGCTGCTGCTATCTGCTTCGCCTGCGATGGCTGCCGACGATCTGCTGGCTAACGAGCGATGGGAAGATCAGGCCCATGGCGTCTCGCTTCGCCCACCTCTGGGCGCGCAGATGCTCAGGCTCAGCGCTGATGATGCCATCCTGCGCATCTCTCACCCCTCGGGCTACAAGATCACCGGCTACGTCAAGCAGAGCACGCAGGAACTGACGCTCAACGAGGTCATCAGGACTGCGGTCGATCAGGTGTCGATGGCGGGCACGCCGATGTACAAGGTGGAAGACCCGCGCGACATCAAGCTTGGCTCACTGCAGGCCAAGCAGTTCACCTTCGCCGCGCCGGCGTTGACGCCCCCTGCGGTCATCTCACAGGCCTTTGCGATGCTGGGGCCCAAGACCGTGCTGATTATTGAGCTCAACAGTCCTGCCAAGGACTACGAAGCCCACAAGCCGGCCTTCACGCAGATGCTTCAGAGCTTCCGCTATGAAGACCCGCAGAAGCAGGCCGAGCTGCGCAAGAAAATGCTCGAAAACGGGAACGCCTGGTTCAAAGCCCTGACCACCGAAGCTATTCACAAAGCCCTGGTGGCCGACCAGTGGTTCCGCATTGTCGATCGCAAGCAGGACATCGGCTACATGCGCATCACGCAGAAGATCGACACGGCTTTGAACACCCCGGGCGTGCGCATCGACATGCAGTCGCGCCTGGTTGTCGATAACGTCGCCTACGACACGCTGAGCAACTATTTCGTGTCCGATCGTCGTAACGTTGACAGCGAAGGCGTCACCCAGATGGCGGAAGTCTGGTCGGTCCGCACCACCGCCAGACCGATGCCCGGCGCTGCGAAAAACGTGGCCGAAGCTTCCTTCGCCGACACCGGCCTGCTCTCCAAGGGCAAGCTCTCGCTGACCCGCGAAAGTCCACAGGGCAAAAAGCCTTTCGAGTGGGATCAGCTGCCTGAAGATTACATCTCCCAGGCCCATGCTCAGCTGCTGCCTCACCTGCTGAGCCCTGCCGACAAGGAAACGCTGGCCTTCTTCGCCTACTACGCCAACACAGGCAAGATCGCCCTGCGCACCGAGCGTGTGGAAGTGGCCGCCGATGGCACATATCGTGTCTATTCCCGCCCCAGCCCTGAACAGCAGGAACAAGTTTCCTACTTCGACGCCCAGGGCAAACTGCTGCGTCGCTCCCTGCCAGGCGGACAGATGCTCATTCCCACCACCGCTGAGGAAATCGCCAACCGCTGGAAGCTGCGCCAGTGATCATCCGACCCGAAACCTCGGCCGATCACGATGCCATCGATCATGTGACGATGCAGGCCTTCGCCTCGCATCCTCACAGCAGCCAGACGGAACACTTCATCATCCGCGCCCTGCGACGCGCCGGCGTGCTGTCGCTTTCACTGGTTGCGATTGTGGATGACACCGTCGTCGGCCATGTGGCGTTTTCGCCGGTGACCATCAGCGATGGCTCGCGTGACTGGTACATCCTTGGCCCCGTCTCGGTCCTGCCTGCGATGCAGAAAAAAGGCATTGGCCGCCAGTTAATTGAAACCGGACTGGCTCAGCTGCGTCATACCAATGCAGCAGGCTGTGTGGTCCTGGGCGACCCGGCGTATTACGCCCACTTCGGCTTTGCGCCTGACGCGAACCTGATCCTGGCCGGCGTGCCTGTAGAATATTTCCAGGCGCTGCCCCTTGGCCCGCGACAGGCCTGCGGACAGGTCCAGTATCATGACGCATTCAACGCCGTTGAATAACGAGTCTTCAAAGGCGTGAAATTTTCCGGGGGCTCACATCATGGCGGAAACGACACAAGCCTCTGGCACATCCGTCAGGCGGGTCAGCATCTTCCGGCGCATCAGGCCGGCGTGGTACATCCTGGGTGGAACGCTGTTGTTCCTCGCCCTGATAGTCACGCTGGTTTATGTCGTCTCGCTTGGCAGAAAGCCCACGCCCACGGTGGACTATCTGGCGATGCTCAACGCCCCAGCATTGGCGGTTCCCGAGGAAGACGCGGCCTGGCCGCTCTACAAAGAGCGGGCCATCAGGTATGACGTGCTCAAGCTCAAGCCGATCCCCGGTTGGGGGCCGATGCGCAACCCGGATTACAATCCTCCTGCGACGCAACCCGACACTCAGCCCCCTGGATCCTTCACCACCGGGCCGTCATTGGATGAAATCTGGGGCAGTGGTCCAGATTCGTCCAATCCGGCGAACATTACCCGGCTTGAGTGGAGAGGCGTTGAACCCAGGGATTGAGGTAATCCTCGTGCCACATGCGCTGGCGGAAGCGGTCGATGATGTTCAGGCAGGCGAGGGACATGAGTGTTCCCTGCAGGTCGCTCTGAGGGATGCCAGGGTTGGCGCGGATGAAGTTCTGATGCCTGGGTGAGCGATCCGTGTCATAGCTGAAGCCCCCATCGGGCTTGCGATGTTCGCGCAGCAGGAATTCTGCCACTCGGCTGGCTGCCTGGCTTGCTTCCTCAAAGCGATACTGCCAGTTCAGCTGCCTGCCAACAACATTGAGGGAATAGATGGCGTCGAAGATGTGACACAGGCCTTTGTCACCAATGCAGCCTGCGTCATCCGTCGCGGCGATGATCAGATCAATCGCTGCTTCGGGGTTGGGCATCGGACGATTGAAAGGCAGATAGGCAAACGTGAGCATGTAATAGCCCGCCAGCCGATTGTCCATGGGGTGATCCACGGCGCCGGGCATGCCGTCGACAGGGTTGATCATCTCCTGCTCGATCATGCGGTAGGCCATGTCGATCTGAGCATCACTGGTATGAATCAGGCCATGACGCATGCGATACCACAGCAGCGAAAACGCCACGTTATGACATCGCCCCCATGGACATGTCTGATGATCCAGTGATCGAATGAGCTTCTGAACATCGCCTGAAAGGTCGTAGATCGGCGGCGTGGTGTTCTTCAGCCTGGGCCCTTCGCCAAGCTGAGCCAGGGCCTGCTCGCAGACACCTGCCAGGTGGTCATCAATCTTGATCCAGGGATGATTAGCACTGATACGATCTTCTTCGGTCAATACGGGATCATGAAAGCTGCCATCGTCTTGCTGATAGCTTTTCAGTTGATCGGTCAGTGCTTTTCGCTCCTCCGCCGTCATCTGATCCAGCAGGCCCAGTTCGCGCAGGACACCAACCGCAGCGGCCGTGGCTTCACCGCATTGGGGGTGATACGCCTGGAGGGCATATCGGTAACCGCCCTGCGGATGACGCAGCTGGTCAAGCCAGGCTGAAACTTCCGGGAGAATAGCCGCGACTGCTGGAGAAGGCTTAGGCATGGTTTCCTGCTTAAAGACTCAGATCATTAAACAATCTGAAAGAGTCGGGTTTCATGACGTTGAACATGGAATGGCACGCCGTCTGTCGACACCGCCAGCTGTTCATCCGTAAAGAGATCTCGCAACGATTGCGAGGCTCCGCCGGGCAGACGCAGCGTGACCTGCTCATCTCTTGCAGCATTGAGCAGGATCATGTCTCGACTGGCATGCAGGACATGGCCGGGCTCGAGATACACATGAGCGCCGCTGTCCAGCCCGATGCGATGTAGCAGCGCATGATGCACATAAGGGGCTGAGCAGTAGACCGTCTTACGGCCGGCATGTTCCCGAACAACCAGCCCGGGCCTGAAGATGGTTTCATTCAGGCCAAGAACGCTGATCTCCCCTCCCGTTTCAACATCCGCATAAAACTGCGGGCCGAAAGCATAGGCCCCGCTGTCATCTTTACCACGCGGGCCAACGCCAAACGTGTCCAGCCTGGCGCCAGTGGGCAGCGTGATGCTGGACCACGGATGATCGCCTGGGATCATGCGGATCGTCGGCTGAGTCTCGACATTCATCGCCTTAATGGGCATGCCGACAATGTCACTGACGCGTTTCAGATCAAACTGATCCTTCCCGACAAGTCCGGGCACAATCAGCCAGATGACGGTGGCCCCGGTCTTCTCGGCTTTTCGATGGATCGCCTCAACCTGCGCATCGCTCAGGACAAAGGCATTGGTCACCATGATCACAGGATGATCAGGCATGTCGGGATGATCGATATCGTCGACCAGATAGATCTCATTGGCCATGCCCGTGCGTGTCCAGTGGCGACGTCGGGCCTCGTAGTTCATCGCAAAGGCAATGCGGTTGGAGTTGGACAATACGTAATCGGAATCAGGATTCACCAGCACGGCCAGGCCCGGAGGAACCCGGCGGTCATGCCTGATGACCTGCGTCACGATGCGGTCAATCTGTTCGGCCATCTGACGATGATGGGGCTCGCTGAACATGCCCGCGACAATCTCATGCCACCACCACGCCCCCCCCTTTGAGGATGCTGAAACCTGCATCTCGCTTGAAAAGCTGCTCGTCTTCCCACGCGTTGGCAGGCGGCGTCCAGAGAACACTCGACGGATCACTGGATCTGGTGTTCACACATCGGCTGGTCCTGCTGTCCAGGTCGCGGAACCACAGCTTGCCATGCAGGCCAAGGGATCCGATCGGAATCATCGACGTGGTATCGCCATGGCCCAGGTCACGCAGGACGTACGAAGCAGGCGACTCGAGCATGTCCATGTCAGGCGAATGCAGACACCGCCTCATGCCATGACGTTTGACATGCTGAAGATTATCCGCGTTCAGGCCACAATCCAGCACGCCGCCGATGGCGGAGGATGTCAGCGCCTGTCGATTCGTAGCCTGCTTGATTGCACTGGCCCAGGCCAGCACGTTGGTTTCAATCGCATCCGACCAGGCGCGGTTAGTAATCCGTCACCTGCGATCGGGTGGGTGAACGAAATGAAAACCAGTCGCTGATCAGGAGTTCTTCACGCGAGGGAACAGCGGCCGTCTCAAAGTCGACGTGTTCATCGCCCCAGGCTTTTCGCAAGGCATCGCGGCTGGAGTAATGACTCTGCAACCAGTTACGAAACCATGCATGCATGGGCTCGCTGTAATCAGAACAGTACCACTGGTTGTAGCGGACAGGATCCGGCGCGGGGTAATTCTCACCACACTTTCCCGATCCGAACTGATAGAGCACGATGCGCCCCTCAAGGGCCTCATGCAGATGTTTGACTGTTGTCTGCAGGAAACTGGCCGCAGCCTCACGCCAGACCTGCGATGCCCAGGAGGGCTCGGGCGATCGGCTTGGATTGACAGGCAGCACATCTTCAAGCCTGGGCGAATAAACCGTCATTTCCTGAGGATGAGCCAGTGCCCAATTTGTCGATGGCGCAAGGGTGATGACCACCGCAAGCAGTGCATCGGGATTGGCATCCAGCAGTGCACGGAACTGCCTGACCAGATCATCCAGGTCAGGCTGCTCGCCAATCTGAAAGAACAGCTTGGGCCACAGCAGGCAGGATGCACTGATCTTCGCCCCCAGCAGGCTGGGAAGCTCCGTGCGATAGCAGGCCCTGCCAACAGCGCCCAGATGCGTGGGCTGACCATTCACTTCGATTCAGGGACCTGACCCCCGGTTAACAACTTGAGTCTGAAAACTCATTTTGCATCAAGCTCCCGGCCCCAGAGAACCACTTCTGATGCAGTCAGGACGCCATACTGCTGCACTTCTCTGGCAGTCATGGTCAGGCGGAGATATCGCATATCCACCCCGATGTTGTTCATCTCAAGGATACCGCGCTCAATCTCACCGAGGTTCTGAATCTTCTTGTTCAGAGGATAGTAGTACTTGCCATCCATACTGGTTTCGATCAGCAGTTCGCCCTTCTTGACCATCGGATGATCCATCAGCGCGTGGCCGATTCGCAGGCGATAGCGATCCAGATGGACAGGCCGGGTCATATCAATGTTGATGACCACCGCTTCATCGGCTTTGGCATACCAGGCGAGGGAGCCTGGGGCCACCCACTCCATTGCATCAAAGAGCTTGGTGCGATTCGGATCATCGTAGAAGAGCACATCAGGCTCACGGCTGTAGGGGACCACGGGCTTGATGTCTGAACGTTTGCCTTCGTAGAAGGCATTACCCGTCAGGACAATCGTGCCATCATCCTTCTGCGATTCATTGTCAGTTGAGGCTCCAGGTCGGTTGATTTCCGCCAATGCCTTGATGTACTGCGATGCAGGCGCAAGCAGCGTGTAAGGCCCGTGGAGTTTTGAAGGATCAGGCTGCCAGAGACTGTAGCTGGTGAACATCCAGTAGCCATTGTGCCAGCGATTGCCCGCAGCAGCAGCCTGAGCGAAACGACGCGGCGTGAAGTGCTCAGGCTGCAGGCCAGGCAGATAGTTGGCATGAATACCCATGTCTTTGAGGCGCTGGGCCAGCCCCCGACTCGATGGCCCGATGCCATGATGGTATTCAATCTCGCTGAATACCGTGGAGGGCATTTCAGGTGTCCCGATCCCGCGATGCCAGCCATCGTGCATCCAGTTGGGTTCGTAGTAAGCAATGCCCAGCTTGAGATTGGGGTTGACCGCATGAACACGCTGGCAGAACTCGGTGGCGATCTCGGTGACCAGTTCCGACTGAGCGTCGAAGTAAGCTTCAAGCAGGCGTGATTTAGCCAGCCAGTCGTAGCGCTGGGCTTTATCCGCTTTGCGGGCTTCGTTCATCAGCGGTTTGCCTGACTTCTCTTCCATGCGTTTGATCGCTGCGAAGAAAGTCTGATCATCGAAGCTGCTGTTGTTACGCCACATGAAGTTCTCGGCGTAGGCTTCGAGGTCGAAATTGAAGCCCTTGACGTTGGGATATTCCTTCGCCAGTTCAGCGACATAGAGTGCTTCCTGCAGCAGCTGGCCTAGCCAGTACTTGCGTTCGAGAGGAGATGGAATCGGCCTTTCTCCAGCCCGCAGGCATCGACGTGGTCCCTGAACCACCACGTGATTGATCGGCCCCAGTGCTTCGAGCTGCTCAGCATGAACCTTGCGATATGCCGTGCCAATGTAGAGCTCCAGCCCCAGCTCCGCCGAGCGTGCAACGTAGGCTCGCAGTGAGCGATCCCTGGCTTCATCGATCCCGACGCGAACGACCTGGCCTTTCTCATCCAGAGCCAGCTGGAACATCGGTGAAAGCTGGGCAGCCAGATACTGACTGTTGAACCCCGCTTCCAGCAGCATCCGCGTATGAGCATCCTGACTGGTCGCGGCTAACCCGCACGAATGGGATGATCCGCCGGCGACTGGGCGCTGGACACTGCAGCAGGCAAAAGCGCAAGTATCGCGCCCATCACAAGTCGAGAGGTCAAGTGGAAACTCCTTATGCATCCAGATGGAATCTGTCATCTGCCCTGCCTGGCCAGGCAGCCATCACCACAGGCAACCTGTCGAAGCAGATGACGGGATGAATCATGTCCGGCTTCAGTCCTGCAGTCATCCCCGGAGAAATGACTGCAGTCGCAGCCTGCAATACGCATCAACACGATGCATCAATATGTGTCGAAGAAGTTGAAGACGTTGCGGACCTGGCCATTGTTGGCCGATTCGCCCGACGCGTTTAACGAATTTTTCCAGGTGTTCTTCTCATCGCGAATGGATTTGACGCTGCCATCCACTCTCCCCACATTGAAAAGCGCGGGGTCCTTGTGACTCAGCCACCTCCCGTTATAAATATTATCGCTGAGAACCGACGTCGTAGAGCGGAGGAACTCTTCCGGCCTGCGGGCCACATAGGTGGGGCTGCCAAAGTCCACATCGGGAGGACGCAGGAAGTAGTAATAACCGGATCGCGTGTCGCTCGCATTGGTATACCACGGGTGGCTCGGGGTGTCGTACATCACGTCAGGATTCACCGCCGACGGGCAGAAGTAGTACTGCGGCGTCGTGATCATGTTCGTACTATAGAGCTGGCCCAGATTGCGCACAAAGAGTTTCTCAGCAAACAGGTAAGGCTTAGACCTGCTCCCATTGTGCTGGGCGGGGAACACCTTGAACTCAGCTGCATAGGCATGCATCGCTGTCAGGAACCCACGGACCTGATTGCCACAGGTGATCTGCCTGGCCGTCTCACGCGACTTCTGAAGCGCAGGCAGCATGAGTGCGATAAGCAGCGAGATAATCGAAATAACCACCAGCAGTTCTATCAGGGTGAACGCCTGACGACGATGGTGTGAACGGGCTCCAGGCCGCCTGATTGTACCTTTCGACATGATAGGCTCAGCTCAAAGGGGTTCTGCAGATTGATATGTCATGAACGAGGCCGACCAACAGACGCACGAACAATGACCTGAGGAGCCTCACAACGAACCTTCGTCGGCTCATCAGGCGATTTGATCCGCTTGAGTAACTGTTCCATACCCTTGATGGATAGATTGCCCGCATCCCAGTCCACCGTCGTCAAGGGAACCCGGGCAAAAGGAGCATGATCCAGATTCATCATGCCCATGACGGACAGATCACCCGGAACATCAATGCCCGCCTCCGCAGCAGCAGCGATCGCCCCCACCGCCACGTCATCGTTCGTACACAAAATGGCTGTGGGACGATCTGCAGAACCGAACTTACTCAGCGCGGCTTTGGCACCCATGTAACCTCGCGTCGCACTGGGGACATCATCAGGCATGTCCCAGAGCCAGGCTTCATTGATCTCAAGCCCAAATTCCCTCATCTGCGAGCGATAGCCACCCACACGCCAGCGCATGGAAGGCTTGGTGTGATTGACCAGCAGCCCGATCCGGCGATGGCCCTGCTGAGCCAGATACTTCACCGCAGTACGGGCTGCGTCATAACGGGCATCGATAAAACAGTCGTAGCCTTCAAAAGGCTCTTCACAGCACAGAACCACAGGCTTGTCAGGGAAGATTTCCTGAAGGGCCTGCGTCATGCCATCCACCATGGAGTGAATCAGCACGCCATCCACATTGTGCTGGACCAGGTCATCCAGAATTCGGCGGAAGTCTTGCGTTCGACGATGATGCGGCGCCATCAGCACGCGATAGCCTGCTTCGCTGGCCACGCATTCCGCTGCTTCCACCTGCTTGAAGAACCCGGGCACAATCAGGCCGATGGTTTCCGTCCTGGCACCGCGCAGACCGCGAGCCAGCGCGTTGGGCCTGTAGCCCATTTCACGCGCGGCTTCTTCGATCATCCGCCGGGTCTTCTCTGAAACAAACACGCCCTTGCGGTTGTTCAGAACCCGGGAAACAGTGGTGTGAGACACATCCACACGCTTGGCAATGTCCACGATGCTGACGGCCACAAAGCCTACGAATCAGGATTTTTTGCAAAGCACACGTGAAACCTAATTCAGGACATACTGGCTCCTGACCTGTGTCAACAGATTTTCCAGTGGAGTCGACCAGGTATGCCCATCTGCCTTTCGGGCAGCAGCTTCAGTCAGAGAGGGAAGACCTCATGCATGAATCCTATAAACGCTCCATCGGTTCGATCAAAGCCATACCGACGCTGGCTTTTCTCGCCCCAAGGCATGCATGGTTATGCCCTCCGATAACGCCGACCTCATCTACACACCTCCCCTGCGAGCCCGCCTGGCGGAGTTTCTGGACATCAATCCTGACGTGATTGAGCCCTCCATCGTCGAACACAATCCCGAGATCCTGGGCGATATTGAACTGCTCATCACAGGCTGGGGAGCTCCCGCCCTGACCGAGAAACTGCTGGCCGCTGCTCCACGACTGCGCGCGGTGTTCTACGGCGGCGGTGCATGCACCCACCTGATCAACGACGCGGTCACGCGACGTGGTATTCAGATCACAGGCGCCGCTGCGGCCAACGCGATGCCCGTGGTCGAGTTCACCTGCGCCCAGATCATCATGTGTCTCAAGAAAGTCTGGCAGGCCCAGCGAGATCTGCGCCAGACTGGCCTGTGGGCCCCTCCTGCCAACTGCGCCACGACCTACCGCTCACGCATCGGCCTGGTCTCTCTGGGCGAAATCGGCTGGCGCGTCGCCCAGCGACTGGCAGACCTTGATGTGGAAGTTCTGGCCTACGACATCAAACCCGACCAGGCCTTAGCCCAGGAATATGGCCTGCGATATACCAGCCTGGAAGAACTCTTCGCCAGCTGCGATGTTATCTCACTTCATGCCCCGCTGACTGCAGACACCACAGGCATGGTCAACCGAAAGCTCCTGGCTTCCATGAAGCACGGAGCCAGTCTCATCAACACCGCGCGCGGCCGAATTATTGATGAACCTGCATTGATCGATGTCCTGCGCCTTCACCCGGACCTCTTTGCGGTGCTGGACGTCCTGGCCCATGAACCCCCTGCCATCGACCATCCGCTGCTGAACATGGATAACGTGGTAGTCACACCGCACATCGCCGGATCCATCGGCCGAGAATGCGAGCGCCTGGGCCAGTGCATGATCCATGAAATCGAGCAATACCTCGCGGGCCGGTTCGATCAGATAAGCTCAGCGAAATAACCCTTTCGCCGTCCACCACGAGTTCATTCACTGCCGACTGCAATCCGAGGCTCGCTGGTTCAAATGTTATTAACAGCAACGGCGTGACACTTCTCCGGATCTTTGGATTCGAAGTTGTATTCCGTCTCAAGCACCTTGCCCCTGATTGATGCCAAACCATCGTCCCTGATGATCAATACCAGCCGATACCGGCTATAGGCCCCTCATCCCCGTAATTGGTCAGCAAGCCTTGCAACTCACAGCAAGAGCCACGCTAAACCGAGGGAATCCGTGAAAAAAGGCGCAAAAGAAGAACCCCCTCTGCGATTGACATCGGAGGCTATCAAACTCTTTATTTAGTCGAGTAACAGCAGTTTAGTACGAAGAGATGCGAAGCAATCGAAAAAAGCCACCTTGGGGATTCGAACCCCAGACCTATGCTTTACGAAAGCATTGCTCTACCGCTGAGCTAAGGTGGCGGTTATCAGTTTCTGGGGCAGATGGTCTCTGCCTCAGAGGCCAGACATTCTAACGAATTCTTTTTAACTTTGCACGTCCAGTCTCACAACTTCACTCGCCGGGCCAGAGCAGGCAGGTCGGCGGGTGATGCTGCTGTAAACGGGGTCAGAATCAGGCTCAGGCGATGCTGGCCGGGCTGGATGCGGAAGTGCTGGAGGGTATCCTCACCGCAGCTGCCTGTCCCCAGGCCTCGCTGGGTAATGTCCAGGTTCCAGTGCGTGGTGGCCCGAGGCTGAAGCTGGTGGGTATGGGTCGCCTGCAGAAAATCCTGCGGCGTGAAATGCAGCGCCGAGGACTCAAAAGGCGACGCCCCCACTGCCAGCAGGCCGACACTGCCATTATCCACCGCCGCGAATCGCACCTGAGTGTGATTTCCACATTCCTGAGGCAGCACATACGGGAAGTAGGTGTCCGAAACCGTTGAGTGATGCAGCGAGAGGATGCTGCCTGCCTGTCGGTCACTGTAGTTCTCGTAAGGCCCATTTCCGAACCATGTCAGCTGTTCAAAGCCTGCAGGCATCACCAGCGACCAGCCCAGGCGAGGCAGGTCGGCCAGGGCTTCGGGAACGTGGAACAGCAGATTCACCTTCAACGTGCCCGAGGCATCGAAGACCAGCTGACGGTCGACTACCAGACCAGCCTGGTTAGCGGCGTGGTAGACGATCTGCGAGGTCACAGTCATGGCGTCGGCTTGCGTCTGCCAGTCGACGTGGCGGACTTCCGAGGTCAGCCGATCCAGCCCGTAGACTTCCAGCCAGCGGTAGCCTGCTTTGCGTACGTCAGTGCGGATGTTGCGACGGATAGCGTCGTTATCTGTCGGCCCGCGCAGGAACTGCTCGGCCGGCGGCTGGGCCAGCAGATCAACTCCCTGATGCATCAGCGATTCAGGCAGTCCCTGCTCGTTGAACACAACACGCGTCTGGCCGGCGATAGCCTGTCGCTGCGACACTTCAAGTGATGCAGCCGCCATTGGCTTAGGTGGAGCCGTCGTCGTCACCGCGGGCCAGTTCAGTGCAATCTGCTCATGACCGACTTCAAAGCCCGCCTGCGCCCAGGTCGTGGCCTGCTTCTGCGTGGCGGTGAAGATGATGAATGCCTCCTGCCCTGAGATGAGCGATGGAACCGTCCAGGGCACATCAAACGTCGCACTGCTCTGCGCATTGACCGAAGGCAGATCGCACTGTCCCTGCTGGATGACGGAGCCATCGACTTCCACACGCCAGCTCAGGGACAGGTCATCAAGCGTCGTGAAGAAGCGGCGGTTGGTGATTTTGAATCGGCCCTGACTGAGCGATTCAAGCTCGATGGCAAAAGGCTGCGCCAGATACTTGAACTCAAACATCGCCGGGTGCGGCGTACGGTCGGGCAGGACCATGCCATCAGTACAGAAGTTGGAATCGTTGGGCGTATCGCCGAAGTCGCCGCCGTAGGCGTAGAACTTGCGGCCGTCGGGCGTGGTTTCTTCCATACCATGGTCGATCCACTCCCAGATGTATCCGCCCTGGATGCGCTTGTGTTTTCGCATGTAGTCGAAATAGATCGACAGCGCCCCGTTGCTGTTGCCCATGGCGTGCGAGTATTCGCACATGATCAGCGGACGAGGATCATCATGCTTGAGGAACTCGTCGAGCTGGGCGAACGAGGGATACATCGGACACATGATGTCCGTCAGGTCCATATTGAGTCTGGGCGTGTGGGGCCAGGGCGCCCACTCCGTGCGATCCCAGATATGCGGACGGATGCCGCCTTCGTAGTGGATGAGTCTGGAGGGATCATAGCGGCGGATCCAGCCAGCCATCGCACCGTAGTTGGCGCCCGCGCCGGCTTCGTTACCCAGCGACCACTCGATGATCGAAGGATGATTTTTGTCACGAATCACCATGCGCATCACGCGGTCCATCATGGCAGGCAGCCACTGCGGATCATCGGTAATGGAATCATAATACGCGTGCGTCTCGAGATCCGTCTCATCAATCACGTACAGCCCCAGACGGTCGCACAGCGCATAAAGCCTGGGATCGTTGGGATAGTGGCTGGTACGCACCGCGTTGAAGTTGAACTGCTTCATCAGTTCAAGATCACGCTTGAGCGTTTCCAACGGGACGGCTTTGCCATGCACCGGGTGATGGTCGTGACGGTTCACGCCCATGAAATGCACCGCCTGACCGTTGACCAGCAGCTGTCCATCCTTGATGCAGATGCTGCGGAAGCCTACATCACAGCCGGTGGCGTCGATGGTCTGCCCCTGCTCGTTGTCGAGCGTGATCGTCAGACGGTAGAGGTAAGGTGTCTCGGCGGACCATGTCTTTGGCGATGCCAGAGGCAGACGCACCAGTGCGATGGGCATGCCTTTATTCACGAACAGTTTCAGAGGCTCGGCATCGATCACCAGCTGACCATCCGCATCGTACAGACGGATTTTCGCATGCCAGCCTTCGGGGTGGCGGTCGGCAGAGAAGTCGGCTTCCACATGCACGGTCAGTTCACCTGAGCCATCGTCTTTCAGATCGCCGCGAGCAAAGACATCACGCAGATATTGTTTGGGTGTCTGATAGAGATAGACATCGCGGAAAATACCCGCCATCCACCAGTGGTCCTGGTCCTCGACGAATGAGCCGTCGGACCATCGCAGCACCACGGCGGTGATGCTGTTTTCGCCTTCGTGGACAAAGGGCGTAATGTCGAACTCTGCCGGCATGCGCGAACCTTTGGACATGCCCACTTCCACGCCATTGATGAAGAGGAAGAAGCAGCTTTCCACGCCGCCAAAGTGAAGCACGTGGCGACGGCTCATGTCCTGCGATGACAGCGTGAAGGTCCGCCTGTAGACGCCGGTGGGATTCTCCTTGGGAACAAAAGGCGGCTGATGCGGCCAGGGCATCTGCACGTTCGTGTAGTGCGGCTTGTCATAGCCCTGACGCGTCCAGCAGCCAGGGACAGCAATGTCATCCCAGGTGGAGGCATCCACTTTTGCAGCCAGCAGGTCTTCTGACACTTCCTCGGGCGCGCTGAAGTAGCGGAACTTCCACTGCCCGTTCAGGCTGCGGATCTGCGGGCAGTCGAAAGGCTCGAAGCTGCCCTGACGTGCTTCTTCCTCGGTGGTGTATGGAAAGAGCGTCGCCCGGGCTCGCAGGCGGTTAACGCCGACACACTGCGGATTTTCCCAGAGCCTGACCTGATGACAGTCGAAAAGCTTCACAATGCACTCCAGCCTGCGGGTTCGTGTCCTGATTTCAAAAATGCAGCAGCATCACAGCGACAGCGCTGCGAGCGAGTTGAGCCCAAGCGGCTCACGCATGAAGAAAGGCTCGGCGTATTCCACGCCAATTCGGCTGCCCATGTAGCCATTCATCTGACGCAGCCAGGTGACCACCTTGCGGTTCTTCTCCGGAATCACAAACTGCGATTCATACGCGAGAATGGCCTGCTCCTTGCGGTCCATCTGCTGACTGATGTCCATGCAGAACGTGGGATTGGCCACCATGCGCAGGTGCGTGCAGTAGTAGTAGATCAGCCAGGTGGGATAGATCGGCTGACCGGGCAGATCAATCTTCGACAGCTTGGCGTCAAAGCGGGCATCTTCCACGATGCGCGTCACAGCCACGTGGTCGGGATGCGCATCTTCGTAGTAAGGCAGAAAAATGATCTGCGCCTGATGCTCACGGATGACACCGGCCATCTTGTGGCGGGACTCGATGTTGTGTGTCACATAACGATTGGGCAGGCCCAGCAGGCGACGCTTCACGCCCATGATCCTGGCAGCAGCGGTCCACTCACGCTCACGGATTTCAGGCGAGCCATGCGGCGTAGGCTCGCCGTTGGTCATATCCAGCAGCAGCACGTTATGGCCCTGCTCGGCCAGGCGGATGATGGTTCCGCCCATGCCCAGTTCCTGATCGTCGGGGTGAGGTCCCACCACGAGAATATTGGCCATGTCAGTTTCCTTTCTGCATGCCCACCTGGCGCATGCGATGTTCTTCGAGTGATTGATGATAAAGCGCCTCGAGCCGGCTGGTCATGATGGAGACATCAAAATGCTCCATGACATGCTTCCTGCCAGCGCCTGCGAGCTGCTGTCGCTGCTGGGGATGATCAAGCAGCCAGAGCACGTTCTGCGCCAGGGCCTGTCGATCCCCCACCGGGCCGAGTTTTCCAGTGACGTTGTCGATACACACTTCGCCGATGCCTCCGGCGTTGTAGCCGACAATCGCACAACCAGCTGCCAGGGCTTCGACGAGCGTACGCCCCTGCCCTTCCTGATACGAAGGCAGCGCGTTGATGTCCATCGCTGCCAGATACTCCATCACGCGCTCCTTGCTCACCAGCCCTGCAAAGATCACGTGCTGCTGCATCCCGCTTTCTGCCACCATCGCTTCGAGCGCGGGGCGATGCCAGCCATCGCCCACCAGCAGCAGCTTGAGCTTGCGATGCTTCTCCACCAGCAGAGGCAGGATGCTGATCAGATCTTCCTGCCCCTTGAGCGGATCGAGACGGGCCACGATGCCCACCACAGGCTGATCGTCCGTCAGGCCTAGTTCCTCCCTCACCCGCTGACGCGTACCCGGCGCAGGGGTGACCGCTTGAATATCCACCCCGCTTGGGATCACGCTGAACTGATGCGCTTCTCCAATGCGATGCTCTGCAAACGCATCACACATCGCCTGCGTGATGCCCACCAGCTTGTGGCAGCGTCGGGCGGCCCATCGCTCGGCGGTGACGTAGGCGTGATAAACGAGTCTGCTCTGGCGTTCGTGGAAAGGCAGGCCGTGAATGGTGTGGATGACTGCGGGCACATTTTCCGCCCAAGCTGCAGCCCGGCCGACGATACCAGCTTTGCTTGAATGCGTATGCACCACATCAGGCTTCAGCTCACGAATGAGCCTGCGCAGCTGGTAGTAGCACCGCCAGTCGTGCAAAGGCAGAATCGCGCGTCGCATCGCCGGGATTTCAACGAGATTGATGCCTGTCCGCTGGGCCTTGCCAAGGAGAGAACCTTCGGGGCCGTAGATGGGGCCGTAGGCGAGCGTCACATCGTGGCCGGCCTGCTTCTGGGCATCGCAGCAGATGACGGTGTTTTCCTGAGCACCGCCAACGATGAGCCTGGTGATGATGTGAAGAATCTTCATGCGCACACGATCTGCGTCCACCTGCACAGATGCACACTCGCATCACTCGACAGGTGGAACGGGCGTGGCCTCATCATACCTGATCCACTCCAGGCAGAGCCCCTGCGGCGGAAGGGTTGTCCCCGCTTCCCGGCGGTTGCCCGAGGCCAGCACCTTATCGACGACATCAGGCTCGAACCGGCCTCGCCCCACTTCCACCACGGTTCCCGCGATGATGCGGACCATGTTGTAGAGAAAGCCGCCACCACTGATGACCAGATGCACCTCATCGCCTGCGCGTTCGATGCGACAGTCAAACACCGTTCGCACCGTCGAGAGCCTGCCATGATTGGCCGCAGTGAAGCCGGCGAAGTCATGCGTGCCAATGAAGCGACGCGCGGCGTCGGCCATCTTCTCAATGTTCAGATCCCACCAGCAGTGCCAGACCATGTTCCGCAGTCCCAGCGGGCGATGCGTGGAGTTGAAAATGCGATAGCGATACTGCTTGCTTTTGGCTCCGCTGATGGCCTGGAAATCCTCGGGGGCAAACTCGGCTTTGCGCACTTCCACATCCACAGGCAGTCTGCTGTTGATCGCCTCGGCCATGCGCTCGATGGGAATGCGTGTGGCCGCGTCAAACTGCGCCACCTGCCCCATGGCATGCACACCCGCATCGGTGCGACTGGCCCCCACGAGGTTGATCGGCTGGCCCATCACACGGATGAGCGTGGACTCCACCACGCCGGCCACGGTGCGCAGCGTCTGGGGCTCGCCCTGCGATTCCTGCTTCTGCCAGCCATGAAAGTCGGTTCCATCGTAGGCGATGGTCAGCTTGTAGCGCCGGCGGACGGGCGCTGCAGGAGCCTGGGGTTCAGTGGAGGGTAATACAGGGTCAGCGGTCATGATGGCGGATCATACCTTGCGAAAGACAATCAGTTGTCGTGACAGGGAACGGGCGATCAGGCTTTGCGCATGGCCTTCTCGTCCAGCCCCACTTCTTTGCACCACTGGCGATAGACAATGGGCGAGATTTCCGAGGGTTTGATCTCGCTTCGGCCGCCCCAGAACACGTTGGTGTAGCTCACGGGAATACCGATCTTCACCAGATGTTCGTCGATGGCGGCTTTGTGCTGAAGGATCAGCTGCTTATCCACGCCATGGGCCACGGCCATGATGTTCACGTTCTTGAACTCCGGCCCGCCTTCACGCCAGTAGGCATGCGTGAGAATGTGATGCCTGCCGATTTCGCGCCCGGCTTCAATCTCACGGCCCTGCGGAACCGCCCAGTGGAACAGCGCGTTGAAGCGCGTCACACGCTGACCGTCAGCCAGCGGCTTGACGTGTTCGAGGAACGTGGAGAATCGCCCGATCACGCCGCGATCCATCAGCGACTGCGCCACCGAGGCAAACTCATCGAGGCTCACTCCCGCCGCGTCCGCGCGAGGCTGCCAGGGATTCACGGCGATCTCATGCACTTCAAACTCGCGCTTGAGTTCCATGAGCACCAGCCATTCTTTTTCGGTCAGTTCGACGATCTTCGGCTCCACCACGTTGGCCAGTTCGTCGGACTTGCTGCCCGGCTCAATCTGGCGACGGCGGATGTGCCCCACGCCCAGCGCAAAAAGACGCTTGGCAGGCATGATGCGGTAGTAGTCCGCCCCCACCTGCTGCTGGAGATACTGGCAGTGCTTGTCGATGTCGTAGCCCTGAGGAACCTTGAGGGTCGTCCACAGGCGATAGGTTGAGCCCGGCGTGGTGGCTTCGGTGGTACGGATCACCACGTGGCCTGAAAACGGGTCTTTCTCGAACATGTAGTTGAAGGCGCTGTCGAGCTTGTCAGGCGAGACCTGCCAGGCCACCAGCGCGCCATCAGCCAGGTTGGTGGCCATGAGCGTCTGACGCACGCGGCGGATGGTTCCGCCGGTGAGCATGGCCTTGATGCGCTCGAGCACCACAGGCAGCTCCACCTCACTGAGACGAGCGATTTCCTCAAACGGACTCATGTGAAAGCCCTGAATGCGGTCTTCAGAGATGGAAAGAATCCGGGCGTTAACCGGATCGGTGATTTCAACAGGCACTGCAGAGTTCGAGGAAGTCATGATGAATCGCGTTTTCAGTTCGATGCCAGGGGGTCAGTTCACAGTCTTGTTTCAGTAGCGCAGTCCATTGCTTCGCAGATGGACAATCGGTTCGCCCCCGGTGGTCGAGGCGCTGAGGATTCGGCCCACGAACAGGTCGTGGTCGCCTTCCACGTCGAGGTGAGACGCCAGCTCACACTCCATATAGGAAAGCGTATTGGCAAACACCGGAATATTGGTGGCGTTGTGGACCAGATCGAAGCCCAGGAACGGATCTTCGTTGGAATCCACCCCCGCGGAGAACTTGCGGAGAATGACTTTATCATCCTTCGAAAGCTGACAGAGCCCAAATCGGCGGGATTCGCTGATCAACGGCATGATCGGCCTGCCCTTGGCCACAGCTACGCTGACCATCGGCGGCTCAAAGCATAGCTGCTGAACCCAGCTGCAGAGCATTCCCCCTCGTCGGTCCTCATGGGCGGCAGTCAGAATAAACAGCCCCGACGGAATTCTCCCCAAAGCACCGGCGATGCCCTGCCTGTTGTTCTCATCTACCATGATTGTATGCACCCTGATAATGATGGACCTGCAGCGAAGCATAAACGTAACAACAGCATGTGGCAAAACATTCCGTCAGAGCATCAGGGATTTCGCTACACTCTGACGCATGTCATTCAAAGCTGTCATGTTCGATCTTGATGGGACGCTCGCCGACACGCTGGCGGATATCGCAGCCTCGGCCAACCATGCGCTGGCCCAGCTTGGCCGGCCGACGCATCCGGTTTCCAGCTACCGATATCTGGCCGGTCAGGGGCTTGAATCGCTCATGATCGACGCCCTGGGGCCTGATCACCGTCATCTGGTGGAAAAGGGCGCCGAGCTGTTCCGGGCGTACTACAAGGACCACAGTCTGGACTTCACCCGCCCGTTCGATGGCATCCCGCAGGTGCTCGATACGCTGGTGGCGAAAAATATCCCCATGGCAGTGCTCAGCAACAAGCCTCACCCGGCCACGCTGCAGGTCATGCGCGACGTCTTTGGCGCCTGGCCCTTCACCGTCATTCAGGGCCATGAGCCGCCTGCTCCCCTCAAGCCCGACCCCACCTCGGCCATGGCCATCGCCTCGAAACTGGGGATTGCCCCCCAGGACTGGTTATATGTTGGGGATACACGTGTAGATATGGAAACAGCCTGCCGGGCGGGCTTCTTCCCGCTGGGCGTGCTCTGGGGCTTCCGGGATGAGCCTGAACTGCAGGAAAGCGGTGCGAAGAAGATTATCGCCCACCCACTGGAGCTGCTGGAGCTGATTGGCTGATTCAGAATCCTTTTCAAAGCGCCGGGGCGTATTTGCCCGTATGCGCCAGATGATTATCATAATCCGACTATGGCAAAGACCCGTGAAATCAAGCGTCGCATCAAAGCGGTTGGCAACATCAAGCGCATCACCAAGACGATGCAGATGATCGCCACTGCCCGTTTCCAGGCTTCGCAGAAGCGAGCCACCGCCGCCAAGCCCTTCACCCGTAAGATCGCTGAGCTGGTGGGCGAGCTTTCCGCCGCTGCTGCTGCGGGCGGGTCTGAAAGCCTGAGCCATCCGCTGCTCACGGCCCCGGCCAACAACACCGGCCGTCGCCTGGTGCTGGTCATCACCTCCAACCGTGGTCTGTGTGGTGGTTACAACGCCAACGTGCTGCGTACCGCCAACAGCTTCATCCGCGAGCATGGCCTGAACAACGTCGACGTTGAAGTCGTGGGCAAGAAGGGTATGGCCTTCTTCCGCTTCAACGGTGTGACCGTCAGCGCCAGCCACACCCAGTTCGGTGATCAGCCCAGCTTTGAAAGCGTCGAAGAACTGGCTCAGCAGTACATGGATCGCTTCATCGCGGGCAAGTACGACTCGGTCCATGTGATCTACATGGCCTTTGAGTCGATGAGCAAGCAGGCCCCGCGCATCAGCCAGCTGCTGCCCATGAAGAACCCCGCCAGCGAACAGCAGACCGCCGGCCAGGCCCCCAAGGCCGTGGCTGCTTACGAATTCTCGCCCGACCCGGCCGAGTTGCTCAACGAACTGCTGCCCATGACCATCAAGACTGCCCTGTTCCAGGCGTTCAACGAAGCGGTGGTCAGCGAACAGATCGCCCGCATGGTGGCCATGAAGGCCGCCACCGACGCCGCAGGCAAGATGGGCAAGGAACTGACCCGCATCTACAACCGCGCCCGTCAGGCCGCCATCACCACCGAACTCTCGGAAATCATCGCGGGTTCGGCAGCGCTGGAATAAGTCCAGTCGATCGGATCCCCCGAAAATCCCAAGCCCAGGCATTGCGATGCCTGGGCTTTTTTCATTCCACCATTGATTCTCTTTCCCAACCCGCAAAGCCTACGTTCACCGGACGCGGGGTCAGGATTGCGCGTTCTCAGAAGACGATTGAAATTCATGCGCTCCCCCAGCCGTGCAACGGCTGGGCTTTGTCATTAGCATGGGCTTGGTTCATGCGATATCTTGATCGTGAAACTCCGGGGAACCAACCATGAAGCGTTCCATCACCCGAGCCCTGTGGATAGCCGTCTTGGTGACATGCTGCTGGGGGCTTGCGACGCTGGGCCCTTTCCTGTTCATGGGGGAATTCTGGGGAATGATCTGGTTCCTGCTTCATCAGCCCCTGTCCGACTGGATGGAAAACTATTTTGGGATCGGGCCCGCGTCTTACCTCCTCATGCTGGTCATCACGGGGTTATATGCCCTGACAGCAGGCCTCATCGCAGGCCTGTTGTCGATGGTGTTTCCACCCTATCCAGGAGGGATCAATTCCGACTCCGTGAATGATCTCAGCTGATCGCTTTCGGGCGGGCGTTTGGTTTTTCCCCCGTCATGCGCTATGATCCCCTCATGTCCAAGGATCCATGGTATGCAGATGGTCTGACGTTCACGTGCACCCAGTGTGGCAACTGCTGCACCGGCCCCACCGGTTACGTCTGGTTCAACGATCAGGAAGCCCAGAACATGGCTGCGGCGCTGAACATCAGCGTCCGCGAGTTCATGCGGCTGTACACCCGCCGACTGCATGGCAAGCTGTCGCTGACGGAAAATCGCACCGAGCATGGCTACGACTGCGTCTTTCTCAAACGCGATGACAAGGGCAAAGCCTTGTGTTCGGTCTACCACGCCCGTCCGGCCCAGTGTCGCAGCTGGCCTTTCTGGCCGGAGAACCTGCGGTCGGAAAAATCCTATGAAGCCGCCAGCGAGCGCTGCCCGGGTATGACGCGCGGCCTGTCTGGCCATGGCAGGCTGTATCCGCTGGAAGAAATCCGCATCATCCGCGATGGTGGGAAAGCAACGGGTGAATGATCCCCAGGAACCGCTTCTCTGGAAACAGTGGTCCGCCTTCGCCGGCCGACCTGAGGTTCATGCTGCGCTCACCACGCTCTACGCCGACATCTCAGCCGCCATCGCCCAGCGCGGACCGACCTGCTGGGTCAGCGGGAAATGCTGCAAGTTCGACTCCTACGGCCACCTGCTCTACGTGACCGGGCTGGAGATCGCCTGGATGCTCCAGCAGCCTCAGACCCGTGAGGTACGGAGTTCAGGCGTCGATGCCACCGTCAACGGCCCCGAAGGCGCATGCGCTTTTCAGGTTCAGGGATTGTGCTCCGTGCATACCGTCCGCCCGCTGGGATGCAGGGTCTACTTCTGTCAGCAGGGAACACAGGAATGGCAGAACGATCTCTATGAGCAGTTTCAGCAGCGGCTGCGCAACTTCCATGATGAGATGGGTATTGAATATCGCTACATGGAGTGGCGATCCGGTGTGAAACGCGCCATTGAAACCCTCGACTCGATCCCCTGACTCTTCCCCACACAACTCACTTCCCCCCTCCCCATCAAACCCCAGGCATTACATGCCTGGGACTGGACACACACAATCTATGACCTTGTTTCCCCTGCAATGAACCTTCGCAGAAGGCCTTCGTACAATCAGTGCGTGTAAACGATTCCAGAACCACACCATGGCGAATTACATCCCCCACTGGGTCTACGGGAAATACACCCGCATTCGATTGCCCTTTGAGGTGATGGCGATCAGCTTTGTGCTGGCCTCGATCCACATGCTGGTTCCATGCGCTATCAGTCAACGTATTGGATTTTTCGGCTTGCTGTTGACCGCATCAGCCATTGCGGTGATGTCATTTCCGGATGGCATCTGGGGGCGTCGAGCGGTCCCGTTCTCTCAACATCCCCGGCTCAACAGGGTCGCATGGTGGATGATTATCCTGTCAGGCTTGGCTCATCCGCTGCTGACTCACTGAATATTCAGCAAAAAAGCCCAGGCATCGCAATGCATGGGCTTTGATGTGCATGATCAAGTGTGATCGGAAAGACTCGCTGAGCGTCTCAGAGCTTGCCCTTGAGATGCTCGCGCAGCGCGTTGGCGGTGTCTTCACGACGCAGAGCGAAATCGACGAAGCACTTGGCGTATTCCACGCGGTTACCAATGTCGTAGCGCTTGGCCTGCCAGGCCAGGGCGTACATCGGCTGCACCTGCGCCAGGGTGTTCATCGCGTCGGTCAGCTGGATTTCGCCACCCACGCCCTTGGTAGTCCTGTCGATGTGCTCAAAAATGTCGGCCGTGAAGATGTACCTGCCCGCGATGGCCAGGTTGCTCGGGGCCTTGTCAGGATCAGGCTTCTCGACGAGCTTGCGCAGGCGCACCAGGTTTTCATTGTCAGGCTCAGGCTGGCCATCAACGATGCCATAGCGCTTCACCCATTCCTGCGGAACGCGATGCACGGCCACCACGCTGGACTGCTTCTCTTCATACGCATCCACCAGCTGACGCAGGCCCGGCTTCTGGCCCGCAGGCGGGTCGATGATCGTATCACCCAGCAGCACCGCGAAAGGCTCGCTGCCCACGTGATCCCGGCCGAGGCGAATGGCATCGCCCAGCCCCAGCTGCTGCTTCTGTCGGATGTAGTGGATGCGGGCCTTGTCGCCGATGATGCGCATCGCGTCGATCAGCTCAGGCTTGCCTGCATCGCGCAGGAACGCTTCGAGTTCCATGTTGTAGTCGAAATGGTTCTCGATGGCGTTCTTCCCGCGGCCGGTGACGATCAGGATGTCGTCAATGCCACTTTCCACTGCTTCCTCAATGACATACTGCAGCACCGGCTTGTCGACGATGGGCAGCATTTCCTTGGGCATCGACTTGGTGGCTGGCAGGAATCGCGTCCCCATACCAGCAGCAGGAATAACAGCTTTGCGGACCGTTGATTTACGTGTGCTCATAGGCAGTGGTTTTCAATGATGAAAGCGAAACGTCGCCTGTGGAACGATCTCCGAAAGATCAGGCGATATCAGGAATGAAAAAGTGAGCGCCGATGCTGCTGTAAGCTTCCTTGAGCTTTTCGAGCCTGCCCGGGTCGCCATCGTAGGTTCCGATGACCGCTCCGCCTGAGCCGGCGAATTTCACGCTGGCCCCCAAGGCTTTGCCCGTATCCACAAGCTGCTGATTGCCCTGGCTGATTTTGATCAGGCTGGCACGCAGCGCGAAGTTTTCATCCATCAGCGGGCCGATCTCACAGCCTCGACCGGCGACGATCAGGTCGCGGGCCTCCTGAGCCAGCTGAGCCCAGCGTTCGATCCCCGCCAGAACCTGCTTATCACCACGATTGAAGCGGCTGCGCAGGTCGTTGTGGGTCACTTCCGTGCCTTCAGCCAGGATATCGCGATAGGCGATAAACAGCGGCGGCAGGTTTTTGACATCCAGCGACTCATAGCTGCCATGGCCCTGAGCGTTGAAGGCTTCGCGGTTAAAGTCCATGAATACCGCGCCTTCGTAGACCTGAATCACGCGGTCCTGCAGCCCGGCGCCGATGCCCAGCTCTTCCAGTTCAACCGAAAGAATGAGGTTGGGCATCACTGGCCTGGGAATTTCCACGCCATAGAAGCTGCACAGGGCTTTCATCGTCGAGGTAACGATGGCCGACGAGCCCGCCAGGCCCACGCGCACGGGGATATTGGTCTGATATTCGATGGTGAAATTACGGTCATCAAGCTTGATGCCATGCTGCTGGCAGTAGTCCGCAAAGCGCTTGATGGCAGCTTTGATCAGGCGGATGCCCCCGTAATAGCCATTGAGGCGGACATCCTGAACCAGCTCGTGAATGGAATTGAACTCAAGCTGGTCGCGACGCCTGGCATGAATCGCTACGCGGGGTGATTCCCAGCAGGCCACCTCCGCCGAAAAGTTGCGGGCGATGACCGAGATGGTCTTACCGAAATACCCGTCAGACGGGTTACCAATCAATCCTGCCCGCGCGTAGGCGGATGTGCGAATGATCATGTTGAAAAGTTCCTGACTCCCCTGCCAATGCCAAGCAGGCAAGCGTGCATGATACTTTACAGAAAGCCGATGTGGAGGTTACGGGAGATACCCACAATCGAAAAAGCTTATGGAATGCCGGCGCTTTACGTTCCAGATAAGGTTCCTATAATTTCTCCGATGCAACAGTACCCCCCCGCCAGACTGGCCCTCGAGGATGGAAGCGTTTTCTTCGGTCATGCCTTTGGTGATCTGACACCAAGAAGGTTTGACGGTGAAGTCTGCTTCAACACCTCCCTCAGTGGATATCAGGAAATCCTCACCGATCCGTCCTACGCGGGGCAGATCGTGACGATGACCTACCCTCTTATCGGCAATTACGGGGTCAACGATCAGGACCTCGAATCGTCCAAGGTCTGGGTCCGCGGGTTTGTGGTCCGCGAACTGGCCAACGTCGCCAGCAACTATCGCTCGGCCACCAAGCTCGAAAACTGGCTGGCGAAGCAGCATGTCACGGGCATTGCGGGTATCGATACCCGCGCCCTGACCCGTAAGCTGCGCATCACCGGCGCGCTCAACGGCGTGCTCTCTACCGAAGAATTCTCGGCCGTCAGCAATGACGATCTGGTTGATCTGGCCAAATCCGCCCCTTCGATGGTCGGCCAGAACCTGGCTCGCGACGTCTCATGTGGCGGTCCGCTGACCTGGAGCGAAGACCTGGGCAGCTGGCAGCCCGTTCAGGGCCCGGTTTCCCGCTCTGGCAAGCGTCATAAGGTCGTCGCGCTGGACTGCGGTGCCAAGCACAACATTCTGCGTAACCTGGTCGACAGCGGCTGCAATGTCACCGTTCTGCCCTGGGACACCCCGGTGGAGAAGATCCTCGAGCACAAGCCCGAAGGTCTGTTTATCTCCAACGGCCCGGGCGACCCTGCTGCAGTCGGCCCCACCATCGCCAACCTCAGCGGCCTGCTGGGCAAGCTGCCGATCTTCGGCATCTGCCTGGGTCATCAGCTGCTGGCCCTGTCGATGGGCGCTCAGACCTACAAGCTCAAGTTCGGCCACCGCGGTGGCAACCAGCCTGTCCAGAACCTGCAGACGGGCAAGGTGGAAATCACCAGTCAGAACCATGGCTTTGCGGTGGATATCCCCAGCCTGGAGAAGGCTGGCGGCGAACCGACGCACATCAACCTCAACGACCGCACGCTCGAAGGCTTCCGCCACAAGTCGATGCCTGTCTTTGCGGTCCAGTATCACCCCGAAGCGGCTCCGGGTCCGCATGACTCGCGTTACCTCTTCGACTGCTTCGTCGACATGATCGAAACAGGCAAGAGCCCCACCGGCGAGCAGATGGACCGCGCCCAGCGCCGTCGCAATCGGCTGGAGCCAGCCCTGTCGGTGCAAGACACCAAACCACAATGATTCAGCCCGGATGCTTTCAGGCAGGTTAGTGATGACCTGCCTGATTGTGCATTGGGACCCAAATCATGTGAATTTCATGGCCTGCCCTAATACCCTCAGGGCCAAGGCCGATTAAGATATTCACAATGTTCACCTGCCTGACTTATTCTCGCCCCCCGTCTGAGTGACTCAGACCTGTTGACCACGGGAGTCTGTTTCGATGCCCACCACGACCAGCCGAGCGCGCACTAGCAATGGTGATCAACCCATGAATCAGCCCGCTGACCCTATTACCGGCGACGTTGAGAACCCCTCCTCGGCCTGGAGCATTCAGGATGCGGCCAGACTCTATAACGTGACCAACTGGGGCCACGATTATTTCTCCATCAATGATCAGGGCCACGTGGCCGTGCATCCCACACGCGACCCCAACCGCTCCATCGACCTGCATCAGCTCGTCGAAGAGCTGCGCGTGCGCGATATCGCCCCGCCGCTGCTGATCCGCTTCACCGACATCCTCAAGGATCGCGTGGTCGAACTGCACAACGCCTTCTCCAAGGCCATCAAGGACAACGAATTCAAGGGCGACTACCGCTGCGTTTACCCCATCAAGGTCAACCAGCAGCGCCACGTGGTGGAAGAAATCCTCGAGTTCGGCGCGCCCTACGGCTTTGGTCTGGAAGCAGGCTCCAAGCCCGAACTGCTGGCCATCCTGGCCCTGGTGCATGACGACTCCACGCCCATCATCTGCAATGGCTTCAAGGACGACGAATTCATCGAAGCTGTCATCCTGGCCACCAAGATTGGCAAGAACATCATCCCCGTCGTTGAAAAGTTCAGCGAGCTGGAACTGATCGCCAAGTACGCCAAGCTCCACAACGTCAGGCCGCAGATCGGCGTGCGTGTGAAGCTCGCTGCCCGCGGCGCTGGCCGCTGGGAAAGCTCAGGCGGCGTGCGTTCCAAGTTCGGCCTGTTCATCAACGAAGTGGTCGATGCGGTCAACTACCTGCGTGCCCACGATCTGGGCGACTGCCTGAAGCTGCTGCACTTCCACCTGGGCAGCCAGATCAACAACATCCGCAATGTGAAGTCGGCCATCATCGAGCTGGTGCGCATCTACGTTGAACTCCAGCGCATGGGTGCGGGCCTGAAGTACATCGACATCGGCGGCGGCCTGGGCGTGGACTACGATGGCACCAAGACCAACTACGATTCCTCCATCAACTACACGCTGCAGGAATACGCCAACGACGTGATCTTCCACGTCAAGCAGATCTGCGACGAATCAGGCATCGAGCATCCCACCATCGTCAGCGAATCCGGCCGCGCAATGGTGGCCTACCACAGCGTGCTGGTTTTCAACGTCATCGGATGGAGTGGCTTCGAGCGATTCTCCCTGCCCGACTCGCTCACTGCTGAGGAACGCGATGAACTGCCTGCTCCGGTGGTCAACCTGTTTGACGCCTACATCGGGCTGACGGAAGCCAATCTCAACGAGTACTACCACGACGCCCAGCTGGCCCGCGATCAGGTGCTCAACCTGTTCAATCTGGGCTACTGCTCGCTGGAACATCGCAGCCTGGCCGAGCGTCTGTACTTCGGCCTGTGCACGAAGATTCTCAAGCACATTCGCAAGCTTGATTTCATTCCTGAGGAGTTCCAGAACCTGCAGGCGTCGCTGTCGGACACCTACTTCTGCAACTATTCAATCTTCCAGTCGATGCCCGACAGCTGGGCTATTGACCAGCTGTTCCCGATCATGCCGATCCACCGTCTGGATGAACCGCCGACCTGCCGTGGCATCCTGGCTGACGTGACCTGCGACTCCGATGGCAAGGTCGACCGCTTCATCGATAAGCGTGACGTCAAGCACGTGCTCGAGCTTCATCCCTACAAGGGTGAGGACTACTTCCTGGGCGCGTTCCTCGTGGGCGCGTATCAGGAAATTCTGGGCGACCTGCATAACCTCTTTGGCGACACCAACACGGTCCACGTGAGCATGCGCGAAGATGGCGAAGCCGAGATCACCGAAGTGGTCGAAGGCGACACCGTCCGCGAAGTGCTGGCCTACGTGCAGTTCTCGGCCGACGAGCTCATGCGTTCCATGCGTAAGTCCATTGAGAAGGCCCTGCGTGACAAGAAGCTGACGCTCGATGAATCGCGTGTGCTGCTTCGTTTCTACGAATCGGGCCTCAAGGGTTACACTTACCTGGAATAATCCGCCTCCTGAATGATCGGCTTCGCACGTGCCTGACTGGTTCTGGCCAGAAATCCCAAGCCATGTGTCTCCCTGGCTGTACTACCTCTGCGTAGGCGCAGCGGTGATGATTACAGGCATCTCCAAAGGCGGTTTTGGGGGTGGAACCGGCATTCTTGCCATCCCCCTCATGGCCATCGTCATGGGCCCGCATCACATGCTCGGGGTAATGCTGCCTCTGCTCATCGCCTGTGACATCTTCAGCAACGTCCACTATCAGGGACACCGCGACTGGGTCAGACTCCGCCCTCTGCTCATCGGCGCCTTCATCGGCGTGGCAGGCGGCGCCGCGATCCTCTATGCCCTGGGAACCCTGCCACCGGCCAGCATCAGCAGGACGATGAACACCGTCGTCGGCAGCGTCTGTCTGGCGGTGGTGGCCATGCAGGTCCTGAACCTGATGGGCTACAAGATTCCCACGCTGCCCCGCCATCCGATCTCAGGCGGCGTGGTGGGTTTCTTCGCCGCAGCGCTGTCGACCGTCAATCACGGCGCCGGGCCGATTGTCACCATCTACTTCCTGCAGGAAAAGCTGCCCAAGAAGCTCCACGTCGGCTCCACGCTGATCTACTTTGTGATCATCAACTCCGTGAAGGTCATCCCCTACGTGCTGCTGGCCAACGATCAGGGCCGGCCTTTCATCAACTCCAGCACGCTTAAGGATTCCATCTGGTTTATCCCGTTGATTCCCATCAGCACGCTCATCGGCGTGTGGATGCACAATCGCGTGTCGGAAAAGCCCTTCGCGGTGATCATGTACGTCTCCACCGCCATCGCCGCAGGCTACCTCCTGGGCAAGTCGCTGGGCTGGATCTGATCAGTCCGTAGTCTTCGTCTGATGTCTGCTACAAACCGGGGAACGAGCATGGCCTGCCATGTCGCCATCATGCATCGCGGTTATCTGAAGCTGATCCTTCAGGGGCGCAAGACCATGGAGAGCAGACTGACGCGTTGGCGTCTGCCACCCTGGGGCAAAGCCAGCGCAGGCGATGTGATCTACTTCAAACAGACCTCCGGCCCATTCCGCTGTAAAGCTGTCATTCATCGCGTGCACTTCTACGACAACCTCACGCCTGAGAAAATCGACGCCCTCCGCAAGCAGTACAACCACGCCATCGCCGGGGCCGACGATTACTGGCAGGCCAAGCGAAACTGCCGATATGCCACACTTCTGGAACTGGCCGACGTAACGGCCGTCACCACCGGTCCGGCCTTCCCTCGCTCGCATGGTCAGGCGTGGTTTGTGCTCGATGATTCTGCAGCGCCAGCATCAGTGAGATGACCGCTTGCTGATCCTCCCGCATGCGATATCGTGTAGGTTTCCCCGCATGTAAAGGAACAGGCCGCCATGCCTCATGCTGCCGACGCTTCTCCCCGACTGCAGGACTACGTCTCGCCCCAGTGGCTTGAGACGCTGATCACCCAGGCCCGCCTGGAAGACATGGGCCCGCAGGGCGTGGACATCACCAGTGAACTGTTCGTCCCCGCTTCTCTGCAGGCCAGTGCCACGCTGCGATCGCGCAAAGCTGGCATCGTGGCCGGCGCAGTGCTGATCCCGCAGATTCTCAGCAAGTATGACGCATCGCTGCAGTACACTCCCTCGCTGCACGACGGCCAGCGCATCGACGCCGGGCAGGCCATTGGCGTCATTCACGGACCGCTGCGTTCCATCCTCTCGGCCGAGCGCGTGGTGCTCAATTTCCTGACTCACCTTGGGGGCATCGCCACCCTCACGGCTCAGTACGTCGCCGCAGTCGCAGGCACGCGAGCGGGCATCTACGACACGCGCAAGACCATCCCCGGCCTGCGCGGGCTTCACAAGTACGCCATCGTCTGTGGCGGCGGAAAGAACCATCGCATGGGCCTGTATGATGCGGTTCTGGTCAAGGACAACCACATCGCTCACCATCCACATGAACAGCTTGGCGATGCCCTCAAGCAGGCCATCCGTACGGCCAGTGAACATAAGCCTTCCCCCTCATTCATTGAGGTGGAGGTGGATAATCTCGTTCAGTTTGAATCGCTGCTGCGCAGCCAGCCCCGCCCGGGCATGATTCTGCTGGACAACATGACCAACGACCAGCTCACACAGGCCGTGAAGCTGCGCGACGAACTGGCCCCGAAGGTGGAACTCGAAGCCTCGGGCGGCGTGAATCTGCAGACCGTCACTGCTATCGCACAGACCGGTGTGGATCGCATCGCCGTGGGCGCTCTGACCCACTCGGCCCCGGCGTTGGATATCGGGCTTGATATTGCCCCATCGACTTCACAGAACTGACAGACCATGTCCTTTCCCTCGCATGCCTCGCCGCCTGTCATCCACGCCCTGCTGCTGGATAAGCTGCTGCGCAGCCCCAGCCAGCCGGTGACGATTCATGCGCTGTCGCAGGCGACGGGCCTGTCCATCCCTGCGGTGCATGAGGAACTGACGCGCCTGACCGCAGCCGGCTGTGAACTGGAAAGCCATCCGCATCAGGGTGTGACGCTGCATCGCACCGGAGCAGGTTCCTGGACCGACTATCTGCAGTGGCGTCTGGGGCCGCACAGGCCCATCGTGGTCTTCAGCCGCACCGCCAGCACGCAGGACGCAGCCAAGCGCCAGCTGGGCTTCCACGGGCCTGCAGCGCACAGCTGCGCGGTGATTACTGATGAGCAGTACGCCGGTCGAGGCCGGCTCGGCCGCACCTGGGCCGCCCCCCCCGGATCGGCTGTCACCATGAGCCTGGTGCACGTCGCCGCCACATCAAACTCTGGCCAGCCCTCGCCGCTGAGTGTGGATCACCTGATCTTCGCCACCGCAGTGGCTGTCGCGCAGGGGATTGAAGCCGCAGTTGATCACAAGCTTGAGACACGCATCAAGTGGCCCAATGACATTCTGATTGATGGGCAGAAGATCGCGGGGATTCTCGTGGAAACCGTCACCCTCACCGGCGGCCGGCCTGCTGCGGTCATTGGCGTGGGCATCAACGTGGGCAGCACCCCCGACCTCTCAGTCATCGACACTCACCGCGGCCCGCGCATGGCGACGAGCCTGTTTGACCAGGGCCAACGAGTCGACCGCCTGCGCGTCATGGGCGAAGTGCTGGCCGCGATGGACCATGCTCTGACGCTTGAGGATCCATCACCGCTTGTGGAGCAGTGGCGTCATCGCAGCGTGCTGCAGGCACAGTCGATCAGTTTTCAGACCCCCGAAGGCATCGTCACCGGCCGGGTAATGGACATCGATCCGCATGAGGGTTTGATCGTCCGCAGCGATTCCGGTGCGATATTGCATCTGCCTGCGGCGACGACGAGTGTGATGTGATTCGGTGAATGCGGCCCAGATTCCCCATCCGTCATGCCCGCGAAAGCGGGCATCCACATATCCTGCATTAGTCAAATGAATTGAAGATGGATCCTCGCCCGCCCAGGAATATCGCATCGCGTATGTGTGTATCACGTCTCAGCTTTTCGTAGCCGCTCTCGTCAGGGCCTCTTCAATCAGCCGCTGCATATCTTCAGGCGTATTGAGCGGAGCCATGGGATCAGCAACCGGGACAATACGTTCCTCGCCTGGGCTCCAGTTAATCGGGCCGTATTTCGCCGGACCGTTCTGGAGGAGCAGGGTTTCATAGGTATCGCCGCCGTTGTAATGCCAGAACTCAAAGGGGTACGCCAGCAGTCCGCCTCGGGCCATGATCTGCGTGATCTGCTGGCGGTTGGCTTTGGCTTCGTCAGAAACGAAAGGCGAATCCATCGGCGTCAGCTCGGACATCTCAAGGTAGGGCGCACCACGATCAATCTCCTGACCTGTTTTCAGATCAAAGACCGAGATGTCGATGGCGCTGCCTGAGGTGTGCGTCCCGACCTTAGGGTACAACGCCGTCAGCACGCGGTAGCGTTTGAGGAAGAATTCAGGCGTGGGCAGCTTGCCACCAAGCTCCCGACGGGTGCTCTCGAGAATGCGATCAAACACCGCAGGCTGCCTGCCCACATTCGTCTGCATGTCGAGCGTGCGATAGCCATCTTCGATATGCATCCGCCAGCCCCGCTGATTCATCTCCCGCGCGGCTTGAACCACGCCGGGGACGAGCCCCTGACGCAGGTAATAAATCCGCTTATGGCCGGTGCTGTAGCGGCGATCCGAAAACGTCACCTCTACCCCCGCCTCCACGACGGCCTGCCGCAGCGACACCATCGGCTCGCCACATTCTTCAAGCGCACACTCCGCCGCCTGATCCATGAAGTCAGCGGCAGCGTCCATCTGCTGGGACCAGTAGGCCGAGCGGGCTGCATCATCGTGGTGAGTCATATTCATCCTCGGGGCCATTGATCTTTGAGATCATAGAACCATGGTCTGGGCTGCTGATGATAGGGAACACGAGGTTTTCCCGCATTATCTCCCACCAGTTCCCATCCAATGAGATATAAACCGCCATGCAATCCGGAAGGATAGATTCTCGGGCCTCGTCGATCACCTACGCCATAATAGCCCGCCGCTACAGGCATCAGGAGATACACCACTATCAGCAGTGATATTGTCACAGCTGACACAAGTTTCCATTTATTTTTGCTCGCCGAGCGCCTCATGCTTCCAGCAACTTTAACATGCCTAACCTCATTTAATGGATAAAAAAAGTCAGTGGCATGATCGCATGCCACTGTCTTAAGTTCGCTTAGATTGTCGATCTCACTTCGCCAGCTCCAGCAAAATATCCAGCCCGCGTTCGAGCATCTGGTTGTCGCAGGCGTAGCTGATGCGGAAGTGGGTATCGCGGTTGGAGAACACGCTGCCGGGGATGATCAGCAGGTTGTTGGCGATGGCCTTTTCGCAGAACTTCGTTGCGGACAGACCGAGCTTCTTGGGGACTTCCGGAAAAGCATAAAACGCGCCGCCCGGGGTGGCCAGGTTGTACACGCCGCCAAGCTTCTGGACGACCATGTCGCGCTTCTGGCGGTAGCGTTCGACGTAATCGTCCATATCAGTATCCAGCGCAGTCACGCCGGCCACCTGGACCATCGACGGTGCACAGACAAAGGAGTACTGCTGCAGCTTGGTCATCTGCTCGATGATGGCCTTGGGGCCGACGGTGTAGCCCAGTCGCCAGCCTGTCATGGCGTAGGTCTTGGAGAAGCCACGCATGAACAGCAGATTGGGCGAGTAGCTCGCCGGGCTGGGGCAGCGCGGCTTGCCCGACGGACGGGCGACTTTCTCATAGCAGAACTCGTCATAAATTTCGTCGGAGAGCAGCAGAATATTGTGCTTCTCGGCCAGGGCGATCACATCCTTGCACACCTGCTCGGTGGCCACCACGCCCGTGGGGTTGGAAGGCGAGTTGAAGAGGATCATTTTCGTGCGCGGGGTGATGTGGGCTTCGAGACGCGCTGCCGTCAGCTGGAAGTCGGGATAAGTGTCCACGTACACAGCCTTGGCGCCGGCAAGGGTCACCAGATGGCGATACATCACAAAGTACGGGTCGGCCATGATGACTTCATCGCCCGGGCCGGCGCAGGTCAGCAGTGCCAGCAGCAGCCCGCCCGACACGCCTGAGGTGATGAGGTTGCCATAGCCTGTCCCCTTCCAGTTGGGGAATTCGGTTTCGATCTGGCTGTTGACCTTGGCCTGCAGTTCCTTGAGGCCCTGCGTGACGGTGTAGCGGTTCACGCCGCGCTCGATAGCATCGATGGCGGCCTGCTTGATGGGCTCGGGAACGTCAAAGTCGGGCTGGCCGATGGAGAGGTTGACCGGGTCCTTGAGGTTGGCGGCCAGGTCGAAGACCTTGCGGATACCCGAGGCGTCGATGGCCCGCAGGCGGTCGGTGATGAAACGGTCGGCGTTGAAAGGCTGGGTCATGTGGCGGATCCCCACTATCGAATGATGGATTCACGGGCGTATGGGACGGGTGAACATCAGGCGCACTATGCGCAGAAAAAACGGCGGCCGGGTCGCGGCCGCACGCTTGGTCGATTCTGATTGGGTCGAAGCCAGCGCCCGAACGGGCCTGCCCTCATCCTGAACAGGGTCAGGAAAAGAGGCTGCTTACTTCTTCTTACCCTTGCCTGCTTCTTCAGCCGGGGCTTCTTTCTTCTTCTTCTTGCCACCGGCGGCGACGCGGCGGTTGAGCACCTTGGGGATGCCCACCGGGTTGTCCGACGAGAGGTCAAACTTGCCGGCTTCGGCCAGCTTGGCCACGCGTTCGGCGCGGGTCAGCACGTTGCGATGCTTGATCAGGCTGCCAGCAGTCTTGAGGCTACGGTCCAGACTCATCAGACGTTCCTTTCCAGTGCTTCAATCATCTGCCCTACTGATTATCTCTCAGTTGGGCCGGGGGTTATACAAGGCCAGATAAGCATCCGACAGATTCGTCGGCCCGCGATAAGTGCGGCTGGCCCAGACTTTCCCCAGTTCTGTAATCTTCTGTTTAAGCTCTCGGGCTTCGCGACTGGTCGTCTGTTCACGGGTGAACGGGGCCGTCACGAAAACCACATACAGCGGCTTATTATGCACCAGGACAGCCGCGGCTTCAACTCCACCCTTCTCATACAGGAAAGCCACCAGTCGCTGGGCTTCATCGCGGGAGCAGTGCGCGATGATGTAATACTGATACCCGGGCTTGCGGGGGTCCTGTCTGGAATCGTCATAAATCCGCTCCTCACCAGCCTGAGGAACCGCGGTCATACCCTGATTGGCCGTCACAGCACCCGTAGTAGCCCCCGCCGGTGGCGGCGTACTGGTCCCGCTGGTTCCCCCGGTAGCTGCTGAGGGTAAGGGCCTGTCAAAACGCCCGGCGATGATCTGATTCGACTCCAACGCCTGCCTGTAGCGTTCCTGGGCTTTGGATGAGCCCTGGGAGTATCCCGCGCTGTAGGCGATGATCAGCAGTATGACAATCCCCAGGCCGATCAGCACGGCGTAGCCCGGGGGCAGTCGCAGGATCAATGGCTGCCTCAGTCGCGTGATACTTTCACCCAGTTTCGGGCCGCCTGCGGGTGAACCGGTAGCTCCCGGCCCTGTGGATGGCCCATGCGATGAGGAAAGCGAGCTGCCTCGCATTACTTCAAAAGGAGGTCTGGTGTCACGCCGACGCATCATGTCCTTACTGTAGCAAAGATCATTGTGTATGGGCCACCTGCTGCGAACGATTTCCTGCATCGGCTACAATGCTAAGCAGCAACAGGCCATGCTGCGTGGTTTCTGCTTTGTGAACGCATGAGCCTGACCGCCTGAACCTGCATGACAGAGGGAAAAGCCTGTGGACGCCAAGCTTCGTGATATTGCCCGGAAGGTTGATCTTGGTCAGCGCCTCGCCGCTGAAGATGGCCTGTATCTGCTGCAATCCCGCGACATCTGGACCATCGGCCAGCTGGCTGACAAAGTCCGTCGGCGCATGCATGGCAACCTGGCGTATTACAACATCAACCGCCACGTGAACTACACGAATTACTGCGCCCTGTCGTGCAAATTCTGTGCGTTCCATCGCAAGAAGGGTCAGGAAGGCGGATACGAATATTCCGTCGAACAAGTGGCCCAGCATGCCCGCAATGCACAGGACGCTGGTGCGACTGAAATCCACATCGTCGGCGGGCTGCATCCTTATCTGCCCTTCTCGTATTACACCGACATGCTCAAGGCTGTGAAGCAGGCAGCCCCCAGGCTGCACATCAAAGCCTTCACGGCGGTGGAGATTGTCCACCTGGCCCGCCTGAGCAAGCGTGGGAAAGACATCCCGGCAGTGCTGGCAGACCTGCGGGACGCTGGCTTGGGTTCCCTTCCCGGCGGCGGTGCGGAAGTGTTCGACGACCGCGTGCATGATGAAGTCTTCAAGGGCAAGATCCGCTCGGACATGTGGCTGCATGTCCACCGCGAAGCCCATAAGCTCGGGCTGATGTCCAACGCGACCATCCTCTATGGCCACATTGAAAGCCTGGAAGACCGTATCCACCACTTCTGCATTCTCCGTGAGGAGCAGGACAAAGCCATCGCCGAGAATCTGCCCGGCCGATTCCAGACGGTCATCCCCCTGCCTTTCATCCCGGATGACTCCGAACTGCAGCACCTGCCTGGCCCCAGTGCGCTGGACGACCTGCGTATGCTGGCTGTCAGCCGCCTGATGCTGGACAACTTCCCCCATGTGAAAGCCTTCTGGATCATGCAGACCATCGAGCTGACCCAGCTTGCCCTGCAGAACGGCGTAGACGACATGGATGGCACGGTGGTCTGGTACGACATTACCAAGGTCGGCGGCGCGGGGAACCACCAGGAAGTGTCCGTGGGTGATCTCACCCGCTATGCCCGCGAAGCAGGGTTTATCCCCGTCGAGCGCGATACGCTCTACCGCCAGGTGGTCCGCAATGGCGCCGACTGGCACGCCGAAGCCTTCGCCCCGGCGGTCTGAGCCCCCTTTAATCCCAATCTCTCCCCTCAGGCCGTGAGCCTCAATGCTTTCCTGAAAGCATGAAGACTGTCTCATTGTGGATTAAAAATGCGATTTTTCCTGCAGGTCCTGAGCAGATGGCAAGTTGTATTCATGGAACCATTGATTACCACTTGACGGATGTCCAAGCCTGACGCTAACATCCGGAAAGGAGTCGTGGACGCTACTTATTAACAGCAGTCCCCTCCGGACGCAGAACAACCGGCACGAGCCTGACGCCAGAGGCGGGGTTCGCAGGCCGATCAGTCCCGACTGGGCCGTTTCGTTAAACGGCAGGCCGGGAGCACCCTTCACCGGGTGTCATAGATTGACGACAGCCAACAGTCCTTGCAGTAAATGCAGATTTTGCAAACGCTTGAGTCCAGGAGTTCTCATTATCATCCGTTGCATCCCCCTGCTGAGTATGAAGTTCATCCCACTGCCGCAGATCGCCTGCCGGATCTGTTGATGGATTGGTGCGCTTCCCCGTGGAAGCATTCTGTTCGTTAAGCCGCTGATTGACCTGTGAACATGATCACTCTGGCGTCCCCCCGATGGCCATCGCTGCATCGGGACGACGGATGCTCGTGCCCCATTTTTCCAGCCTGACTCCCTCCCAGGCTGGTCATAGAAAGGGGCGCTTTCATGTCGAACCCATTCCCAGTTCTGCTGGCGGTCGAGAATCTCGGCCTGCTCGCGGGGCTGATCATCGCCGGCATCGTGCTGGGCGTGATCCTGACCATCGTCTACTCCAAGATGACGTCCGGGCAGCTGCTCTCCAATGCCCGCAAGCAGGCCGATGATCTGCTCAAGAACGCCAACCGCGAAGCGGAAGACATCCTCAAGACCGCCAACAACGACGCCGTCACCCTCCGCAAGCAGCTTGAACTCGATGTCCGTAACGAGCTGGCCAAGCGTCGTGAGGAATTCGAAAAGGAAACCGACCAGGCCCGTAACGAGATGAAGGAAACCGAGCGCCGACTGACCAAGCGCGAGGACAATCTCGACCGCAAGCTCGACGTGCTGACCACCAAGGAAAAATACCTCGACGGGCTGGAAGCCAAGGTCAAGCAGCGGGAAGAAGCCGTCGCTAAACGTCAGGATGAACTCGACGGCCTGATCGAACGCCAGAAGGAAGCTCTGGAAAAATCCACCCAGGAACAGAAGCAGATCCTGCTTCGCATCAGCAACCTGTCCGTGGAAGAAGCCCGCAAGGAAGCCATCAAGCTCGTCGAACAGGAAGTTCAGCACGAAGCGGCTCAGATCATCCAGCGCGAAATGGAACGGGCTGAGGAAGAAGCCAAGACCAACGCTCTGAAGATCACCCTTCAGGCCATCCAGCGCTACGCCTCGGAACACACCGCCGACTCCACCGTCTCGGCCATCGCCATTCCGTCAGACGACATGAAGGGTCGCGTCATTGGTCGTGAAGGCCGTAACATCCGCGCCTTCGAGAAGGCCACCGGCGTGGACGTGATCGTCGACGACACCCCCGGCGTGGTGGTGGTTTCCTGCTTCGATCCGGTCCGCCGCGCGATCGCCTCCGAAGCCCTTCAGAAGCTGCTGGAAGACGGCCGCATTCACCCGGCCCGCATCGAAGAAATCGTCGAACAGATCCAGAAGGACATGGCTGCCCGCCTGGTGCGTCTGGGCAAGGAAGCCTGCATCGAAGCCGACATCCAGGGCCTGCATCCCAAGATCAGCGAAATGATGGGCAGGCTGCACTACCGCACCAGCTATGGCCAGAACATCCTGCGCCACTCGATGGAAGTAGCTTACCTGTCTCAGGTGATCGCCAACGAGCTGGGCCTCGATGGCACCATCGCCCGCCGTTGCGGCTTCCTGCATGACATCGGCAAAGCCATGGACCACGAAGTCGAAGGCGGCCACCCCGCCATCGGTATGGAATTCTGCAAGAAGCTGGGCGAGCGCGAAGAAGTACTCAACGCCATCGGCGGCCACCACAACGACATCCCGGCCACCTCGCCCTACACCCCCATCGTCATGGCAGCCGACGCCATCAGCGGCGCCCGCCCCGGTGCGCGTCGTGAAACGCTTGAGAAGTACGTCAAGCGTCTGGAACAGCTGGAAACCATCGCTACAAGCATGCGTGGCGTGCGTGGCGCTTTCGCCATCCAGGCCGGCCGTGAAGTGCGCGTCATCGTCGACCCCGAAACGGTGGACGATGCCAACTGCGTCTACATCGCCCGTGACATCGCCAAGCGTGTCAGCGAGGAAATGACCTTCCCGGGCGAAATCCGCATCACGGTGCTGCGTGAAATGCGCACCGTCGATTACGCCCGCTGATCCGCCTTGCATCCAATTAACACCAGGCCCTGTCCTTGCACGGACAGGGCTTTTTCTATTTAATCGACGCATGCCAAACACCAAATCGTTTGCGGGCTGGGCCTCCTGTGACATCACACCCCCACTGGGTATTCCTCTTGGCGGCCGAGGCCCCCGCTTCACCGCTGCCGACAGCATCCTCGATCCTCTCTTTGCACAGGCCACGGTTCTGCAGGATGCCTCCAATCGCAAGCTGGTACTCCTCAGTGTGGATCTCATTGAGCTGTCCCGGCCGCAGACCGATCGCATTGCATTCGCCTGCGCGTGTCTGCTGGGATGCTCGCCTCAGGATGTGATCGTCAACGCATCGCATACCCACAACGGGCCCATGATGGGCTTTGCCCGCTACGCCACCCTGCGCTCGATGCCTGCCGAGCTCGATACCTATTTCAACTGGCTGGTCGATCGCCTGATCAGGCTGGTCGTGGAGGCCAGAGCAACATTGACACCCGTAGCCATTCAATGGCGGATGGGACAGAGCAATATCGGCATCAACCGCCGGCGTTTTGTGGACGGCGAGGTGAAGCTGGCACCCAACGATCAAGCTCCCTATGACCGCAGTCTGTGGGTCCTGGAACTGCGATCCACGCACTCGCCTGACCGCCGGGCGATTCTGTTTTCACATGCCTGCCACCCGGTGATGGTCTATGGCTTTGCCTGGTCCGCCATCTCCGCCGAGTGGCCAGGCCAGGCGCGCATTGCTCTCAGACAGTCGCTTGGACAGGATGTGCACTGTCAGTTCTTCCAAGGCATGGCAGGGAACATCCGCCCGCGCATCATGGCCGATCTTGAAAAAGGCGTCTTCCGCAAAGCATCGCATGAAGATGTGATCACCACGGGCCAGAACATCGCCCGCGATATCGTGTCGCTCATTGAAAAACCCGGCGACAGCATTGATCTGAAACTCGCCTCAATCATCAGCAGCTTCACTGTCACGCGCGATGAAGATGCCATGCCCCCTGCATCGCACTGGGAGGCCCGACTCAATGCTGAAGATGAAGCTCCGCGCGAAGCGGCCCGCTACTGGCTGCATCGCATGTCGCCCGAAGGCATTCCGCCATACCCCACTACGCCCTGGCCGGTGGGGCTGATTCAGATCAGTCCCAATCACCTCATCGTCTGGATGGGCGGTGAACCGGTGGCAGAATGGCGCGATGTGATCAGTAAAGCATTGCCTGGCCAGTCCATCACCGCCTGGGGCTACACGCACGATTCGAACGGCTATCTGGTGACCGACGCTCTGCTGCCCGAAGGCGGCTACGAAGTGCATGGCACCTGGCTGTCGAATCAATCCCCTGCCCCCCTCAAAGCAGGGCTCGACGCCGCAGGCGCTGCAGCATTTCGGCGCATGTATGCCAGCCTGTCGATGATGTGAAGCGTTTTGCTCCTGACCGATGGGGCTACTACAATCCGCTTCTTCCTGCCGTGATATGACCCCGCCTACGGTCGATGCAAAGGCCAGCCATGCCTCCCCCTGATGATTCACAGGATCGTCCCGCGTTACCGCCTGTGGGTCCCATCAGGCCGCCTGAGCTGCCCGCCTACGAGACAGATGACGATGGTGAGCGTCCCGCGACGGAAACGCCCACCAAGCCGATGCTCGACACGCAGGTCCCCGGCGCGATCAAAGCGGTCCATGATCCTTACTCGGCCTGGCGGTTCGCCAATTTCCGCTACTACATCACGGGGCTGCTGGCCTGGGCGATTTCAGGCCACATGTTCAACGTGGTGCTGGCGTGGCATATCTATGAGATGACTAACGCCAAAAGTTCGCTGGCGCTGGTGGGTCTGCTGCAGGTCATGCCTGTGCTGCTGCTGGCGATGGTCGGCGGCGTGCTGGCGGATCGATTCAACCGCAAGCACCTGCTCATGGGCATGGTGTCCGTGCGAGGCTGCTGCCTGGCGCTGATGGGCCTGCTGTCGCTGACACAGGTGCATGTTCCCAATCTCTGGATCCTGGAGCAGACCAACCATCAGCTCGCCCGATTCGTCTCGTGGATGGGCGAGACGCAGGCCGACTTCAACCACCCGGCGCTCCCGCTAATGTACCTGCTTTTCCTGGTGCTTGGGACCGCCAACGCGCTGGGTGGGCCAGCTCGTGCGGCGATGCTGCCTTCCATCATCCCCATTGCGCACTATTCCAACGCTGCCACCTGGAACAGCAGCGTGGGGCAGCTTTGCTCCATGTTCGGCCCGGCTCTGGGTGGGCTGCTGCTGTGGATCTTCGCTGCCAATCCCAACGGCTACAGCTACATCTACTTCCTCGCAGCAGGCTGTATGGTGATCTACCTGCTGCTGCTGTGCATGGTGCGCTACCAGCACACCATCAAAGCCGTCACGCAGCCTGTGATTCAGAACATGGTCGAGGGCATTAAGTTTGTCTTTCAGCGTCGACTGATCTTCGCCGCCCTTTCGCTGGATATGTTCGCAGTGCTGCTGGGCGGTGCGACCATCCTGCTGCCTGTGTACGCCAAGGACATTCTTAACGTCGGTCCGATGGGCTTTGGCGTGCTGCGAGCTGCCCCGGCGCTGGGAGCCTTCACGATGGCGATGGTTATTGCCCATCTGCCTCCGATCCGCAAAGCGGGACCCACGCTGCTCTGGTCGGTCGCAGGCTTTGGCGTGGCGACGATCATCTTCGGCCTGTCCACCTGGTTCTGGCTGTCGCTGGTGGCTTTGTTCCTTACGGGCGCCTTTGACAACATCAGCGTAGTGATCCGTCACACCCTGGTTCAGGTGCTCACACCCAATGACATGCGCGGGCGTGTGTCGGCCGTGAATAACATCTTCATCAGTTCTTCCAACGAACTGGGAACCTTCCGCGCCGGCCTGTCCGCTGCGGCCTTTGGAACCGTAGCTGCGGTGGCGGGTGGTGGTGTGTGCACGCTGCTGGTGGTAGCCATCATCGCCCTGGCAATTCCGGAAGTACGCCGCTTCGGCTCACTCAAGGATGCCCGGCCGCTGGATGAAAAGTAGCCGCTCCGTTACGCTGATGGCATGACATACACACCTGCTTCCAACCGTTACAGTGTTCAGCCTTACCGTCGTTGTGGCCAGTCGGGTCTGAAGCTGCCGGCCATCAGTCTGGGGATGTGGCATAACTTTGGCGACGCCGCCGACGATGCCAACTGCAGGCAGATGTGCTACACCGCTTTCGATCATGGCATCACGCACTTCGACCTGGCCAACAACTATGGCCCCAAGCCCGGCGCTGCCGAGACGCGTATGGGTCATATCCTCAAGGAATTTCCCCGCGAGGAACTGGTCATCTCCACCAAAGCCGGCTTCCTGATGTGGCCCGGCCCATATGGCGAATGGGGATCGCGCAAGCAGATCCTTCAGAGCCTGGACCAGTCGCTCAAGCGCCTGCAGCTTGATCACGTGGACATTTTCTATCACCACCGCCCCGACCCGGACACTCCGCTGGAAGAAACCATGAGCGCGCTGGACACTGCGGTGAAATCAGGCAAAGCCATTTACGCGGGTATCAGTAACTATTCCGGCGCAAAGACCGCACAAGCCGTGCAGACCATGGCTGCCAATCACTGGCCTAAGCTGCTGATTCATCAGGTGAACTACAGTATGTTCAACCGTCGTCCTGAGTACGACCTCTACGGCGTCACGCAGGCTTCGGGCATGGGCGTGATCTGCTTCTGCCCGCTGGCGCAGGGTCTGCTGACCGACCGCTACCTCAAGGGCATCCCTGCCGATTCCCGCGCGGCTTCGCCCACCGGCTTCCTCAAAGCCGACCGCATCACGCCGCAGGTGCTTGAGAAGATCACGAAGCTCAACGCCATCGCCCAGGCACGTGGCCAGTCGCTGGCTCAAATGGCGCTGGCGTGGGTGCTGCGTCTGCCTGCGGTGACCAGTGCGCTGATCGGTGCCAGCCGACCTCAGCAGATCATCGAGAACGTCAAAGCCATGGAAAACACTGCATTTTCCGATGAAGAACTCAAGGCCATCGATGAAATCGTCGGCGTGCACTGAGTCTGCTGATGAATGACATTCATGGCCTGCATGTGATTCACACCATCGCATGCAGGCCTTTTTCCTCGTTGTCATCCCCAAGATAATAGGAAGATGGCTTACAGATCCGCTGATGTTTCGATTCACGTGTGAGCACTGCATTGTCTTCATCGCCTGACCTGATCATCCTGGGCGCTTCAGCGCGAGCTGCAGCGCAGTCGGCCATCCTCGCAGGCTATACCCCGTGGTGCGCCGATCTGTTTGCAGATCGCGATCTCGCTGCCATCGCGGCGACGATGAAATGCCCACCCGGGAAATATCCGCGTGGGCTGCTTTCGCTCGTCAGAAAACACGCACCGCCCGATGCTCTCATCCTGCTCACTGGCGCGATGGAAAATTACCCTCGCCTGATCGGTGCGCTGCAGTCCATCCGCCCCACGCTGCATGCCTCGGCCGGGGATATACAAGCCCTGCGACAGTGGAATCCAACCGAGGATCAGCCTCGAGCAATTGAAGGCATCCGCTGGCCTGAAACGCATCATCTGCCTGAGATGGAAGCCGCTGCGTTTTTTGTCGAGGAGCATCTGGAGCAGCGTGATATCCGATGGATCATCAAGCCGGTGAAATCGGCGTCAGGCGTGAACGTGGAGCCTGTGGTGGATATCGAATCCATCTACTGGCCCAGCAGAGTGCAGCAGTTCATCGCCGGCCTGTCGCTTGGTGTGGTCTGGCGATCGCATCACGGCGCGTGTGAACTGCTTGGCGTCACGAAGCAGATTCTGGGCGATGAACACTTCGGCGTCACCGGCCTGCGATATGCGGGCAGTATCGGCCCCTGGCCTGTCACACCCGCGCAGCAGTTCGCGCTGGTCAGGCTCGGCCAGTGGCTGACAGATCGCTTCAACCTCCAGGGGCTCTGGGGAAGTGATGTCATCGTCGACGAAGCAGGCGACTTGTGGCCTATTGAGTTCAACCCGCGCTACACGGCCAGTGTCGAAGTGCTTGAAAAAGCCTGCAGTTTCGCAGCATTGAACCCATCCAGCCAGCCGGCCCCTGCCACCCGCATTCATGGCAAAGCCTATGTCTTTGCCAAGTACGATGCCCGCGTGCCTGATCTGTATGAATCCTTCACTTGTGAGCAGATCGCTGATGTGCCCAACGCGGGCAGTGAAGTGCGAGCCCATCAGCCCATCTGTACGATTTTTGCGGACGGGGATGATGTCAATTCGTGTCTGACCGGGTTGCACGCACTGGCCAGGCAGGTTTACACTCGCCTGCAGTGAGCAGCCCATTGCAACCATCTGAAGACTGGCAGCAGGATCTGGCCTGCATTCTGGGCGGTGTCCCGCTGCAGGCGCAGGTTCGCCCACGTGCGTTTGTGATGGGCAGTCCTGTCGCATGGGAAGACGCGGTTACTCAGGCAGGCGATTTACTGCGTCAATCCACCCGGCCTGCGATGCTGGGGCTGCATACGCTGACGATTGAATCGCTGCGTGTGATCGTTACCCTGGCTCGCGAACATCAGGGCTGTCTGCTGCCTCGCCCGTTTCTGGATTCGCCGCTGAGGCTGACACAACCCATCACGCTGACCGCCACGCTTGGCCACCTGCTGCACTGCCCGCTGCTGCTGGGCATTGGTGTGAAAGCCAGTCAGCTGCCTTACCACCTGCCTGCAAAGGACCAGCGTTTTGAGCGTCTGCCCGATTCGCTGGAGATGGTGCTTGAACTGCGTCAGGCATTGAAAGCGGGCCATGAGGATCACCCCTTTATTCGTCTGCTGTCGCAGCAGCCTCGCACTGGCGTGCTGCTGGGCTGGTGGTGTGAGGAGCGGGTGGCCAGCCAGTGGCATCGACTGGCGGCTGACCTCCAGCATCGCACGCGCATGGCAGTGGTGAGTCTGCCTGATCCTGAGGCGCTCAACTTCAAAGGGGTTGAAGCGGTTATCGCCTGGCAGACGGCCTGCAGCATCGCGACAGGCGGCGTGTCGTTTTTCTCAGGAAAACCCGTGTCCTGCAGCCCGTGGGATGTGATGCTCACACAGCATCGCCCCGGGGTGGTGGTGGATACATCCCGCACGACGACGGATTTTCGCGGACTTGGACTGGAGGAAACGCGCGTCATCCGCATTGCAAGCTCGATGGATCCAACCGCGGCGGTGAGTTTCGTTGTTCCCGATCTGGCCATTGGAACACGCGGGCGCGTGATGCGATTCGATGGCCAGGTCCTCTGGCTCTGCGCCGATCCATCGCAGGGTCAGCCTGACCTCACCACATTGCTGCTGCAGGAAATCTATGATGCCAGCAGGAGGACCCGCGTATGAACAGCCGGCCCCTGCTCATCCAAGGCGGAAAGGTCATCGACCCCATCAGCCACGCTGGCATTGTCGAGCGCGATGTGCTGGTGCATGAAGGGAAAATCGTCGCAACGCTGCCAGATGGACTCAGCCCGGAAGTGATCAATGCAACAGGCATGCTCGTCATGCCTGCGGGGGTGGACATGCATACCCACATCGCCTCGACGGGGGTAAACCTTGCCAGGCAGATGCAGAGTGGTGTCACGTTCGCCGGCCAGCCTCTGGTTCCTTCCACGTTCGATACTGGCCGACTTTACAGCGCCATGGGTTACACCACCGCTATCGAAGCTGCGGTCAGCCCATCCGATGCGCGAATGGCTCATCTGCAGCTTGAGGATACGCCCAACCTCGATAGCGGCATTCTCACGCTCATCGATAACAATGAAACGCTGATTGAGCTGATCGAAAAGAAGGATTACCCCGCCGCCCGCGCGTTCGTCGCACAGATGCTTCATTGCACCGGCGCACTGGGGATGAAAGTGGTTAACCCGGCCGGCGTGGCATCGTGGCGACGCGATCCGGCGTGCAGTCAGATTCAAACTCTCGATCAGTTGATCCCAGGCTGCAGTTACGTGACACCCCGCCGCATTCTGCAGACGCTCACGCAGATCAGTGAGGATCTGAATCTGCCTCACCCCACGCACATTCACGGGAATCGGCTCGGTGAGCCTGGCAATGCTCAGATTCTGATGGAGAGCATCCGCGCCATGGAAGGCCGACGCGCGCACATCGCGCACCTGCAGTTCTACGGCTACGGCGCCACAAAGAAAGGCCAGTACACCTCTGCAGCACAGGAACTCTGCGCGTTTCTGGAAGCTCATCCCAACGTGACTGCTGACGTGGGCATGGTCATGTTCGGCGATGCGTTTACGATCACCGCAGATACGCCGCTGGAATATGGTCTGTGGCAGCGAACCGGAAGTGTCGCCCGCCCCGCTGTCTTTATTGAGAGCGAATGCGAAGCAGGTGTGGGCGTGATGCCCGCGTCATACGATCGAACCAATCGCGTGCACAGCCTGCAGTGGGCCATCGGGCTCGAACTGCTGCTGCTTGCAAAGAACCCCTGGCAGATCTGTCTGTCAATCGACCATCCCAATGGCGGCTCATTCCTTCATTATCCAACCATCATCGCCATGCTCATGAATAAGGCTCTGCGCGATGAGGCTCTGGCTAAGGCTCACCCTTGGGCCAGGAAGCACAGCTCGCTCGCACAGATCGATCGGGAGATGACGCTGGAAGAAATCGCGATCATCACGCGGGCCGCCCCTGCGCGCATGCTGGGCATCGATGCAATCAAGGGTAGCCTGATGCCTGATACCGATGCCGACCTAACCATCTGTACATTTGCTTCCGAGGATTCCGACACCCTTTTCAGGGTTCCTGATATGGTCATCCGAGGGGGAACCCTCATTGCAAAATGTGGAAAAGTTGTTCAAGAACTCCCAGGACGGCGTTTAAGGGCAAAAATAACCGTTTTCCAGGACGATTTGAAGGCTTCTGAACACAGGTCCGTATCTGACAGGAGCATATGCCCCACGCAATTTGGTTTGACCACGGGTGAAATAGCCCAGATGCGCCAAATCACCCGCAAGCATTGAGTGGTGCCATGGCGTCAATTGCCATTCAACACTTTCTTTTCAAATTACCCATATTAACACTTGGCGATCTAGCATCTACCCTTATAATCCACGCAGCAATGTCCGGATAAAGGAGCCATCGAGCTTCTTCCCCGCCTGATTATCCGCCTGAAATCCGCCTGACCCGGGACTGCCACCGCGGTAGAAATGAATACAGATAAAGAACTTACAATTATTTCTATAAATAATTGGTTCAAACCTCAGACATAGGACGATAAGAACTTCTTGTCTGCATTTATCGGTCCTGACGGCTCGAATAAATAAACGAATGTCCACAAAATTGGGCATTTAGCGAGTTGCACACTGCTCATTCATAGTTGTAAGGTTTATAGGACTTGGTCCGATTGAGCAGAATGGGAGAGAGTCGCCGGGGGATAAATGGTGGTGAAGGGGCAGGGTTTCCTGTGTCTTCAAGGTACGAACAGTATTTGATGGCGTTTCCATTACAGCCGGATGGTTCGCAGTAACCTCTGGCGGAAATTCCTGGCAGCCGCGTCCGCGGTGTCTCGTACCCATCCATGTTTCGATCAAGGCGCAGGCTTTCCTTACAGACGGGAAAGTAACAACTGCGAGGTGGTTCTGTCACACCTGGTTGTAATTGAGGACTCGATGAAACCAACATCACCCCAGCTTGAAGGCTCGCTCAAGGCTGTAGAGCTCCCGTCCGAATCCGCAGCGCCAATCCCCCCTGTCCCAATGACAGAGTTTGGCGTCGCCCGAACCCACCGCGAAGTACTGGACTGCTGGAAACTCGTTCACCAGTGCTATACAGAATCAGGCCTGATCGACGCCAACAGTTTCGGGGTACACACGTCGCGTCAGGCTGCTTCACCAAGCTCCGCAGTCATCTATGGCAGAACGCAAGGCCGCATTGATTCCACGCTCACCGTCATCGCCGATGGTCCTGAAGGTCTCCCGCTGGACAAGGTCTACAAGCCCACTCTCGATCAGCTTCGCAACAACGGCCATAAACTTGTAGAAGTAGGCCTGCTGGCCGATGCTCGTATCAATCACTCACGTTTCTCGATGGAACAGACCTTTGGCACGATGCGCTATGGTCTGTATCGTGCCTACTACGCCCAGGCTGATATTGTCATCGGCGTCCATCCTCGTCATGCTGCGTTCTACAACCGAATGATGGGCCTGGAGGTGATTGGCCCGCTCAGTGAACATCCGTCAGTGAAGCATCGCCCGGTTCTACTCATGAGGCTGGACATCAACCGAATCCGCCTGGAACCCACGCCACGTCTGCTTCGCTACATCAAAGCCAATCCGGTCGATCAGGTTGAATTTGATCAGCGATTTTCCTTCAGCAAGGTCAGCATGAGCCGTTCGGTGATCAGCCAGTACCTGAATCACATGGAATTTCAGCAGAAATTCAGCCGTTTTCAAACTCCTGCAGCGATCCAGCCGATTCAACAGATAAGATAAGTGTTCTGTTGATCGCCTCCCTCCACGGATGCCGTTTTGGACCAGGAGCCAACCCAATTTCAATTACCTCCCGGGGCGGGAGTATCTCTGCCTCTGGAAGGTGGTGCCAGCGTTGACGCATCGCAGGACAGCCCCTCTGTCACGCGAGCGCCCCACAGCCCCTTCCGCTACGAAGATGCCTTTTCGCGCACCGTCGGGCTGGTGACCCATGAAGAACTGGCCATCCTGCGTACCCGCCGCGTGGCCATTGCAGGCATGGGCGGTGTCGGAGGCAGCCACCTGCTGACCCTTACCCGCCTGGGCATTGGCCAGTTCAACATCGCCGACTTCGACAACTTTGATGTCGTCAACTTCAACCGCCAGGCCGGTGCCAGTGTCAGCCATCTCGGGCTGCCCAAGTGCAAGGTCATGGCCGACATGGCTCGCGACATCAATCCCACCCTCGACATTCAAGCATTCCCCCAGGGCGTGAACAAGGACAACATCGACGCATTCCTTGATGGCGTGGATGTGTACATTGATGGTCTGGACTTCTTCGCCGTGGACATCCGCCGGACGATGTTCGCCGCCTGCTGGGAGAAGAAGATTCCCGCCGTCACCGTCGCCCCGCTGGGGATGAGTGCCGCCCTGCTTAACTTCATCCCTCATGGCATCACAGGCCTTAAGGGTGGATTGAGCTTTGAGCAATATTTCCGTCTCGAAGGCCGGGAGCGTGAAGACCAGTATCTGCGTTTCCTCATTGGTCTGGCGCCACGGGCCCTGCATCGCACGCACATCATTGATCCGTCTTCGATCAACCTGGCTGAGCATCGTGGCCCGTCCACGCCGATGGCCTGCATGCTGGCGTCAGGTGTAGCCGCCACAGAAGCGTTGAAGATTCTGCTTCGCCGAGGTGGCGTGCTGCCAGCGCCGTATGGCGTTCAGTTTGATGCGCTGGGCAATCGCCTGATCCGCACCTGGCGGCCGGGCGGGATGCGAAACCCCCTGCAACAGCTGACGCTCAAAGTGGCCCGCAAGCAGATGAGTAAGGTACTCGCCCAGGCAGCGCAGGCGCGCCATGCCGTGGCCGATCAGCCCGAGCCTTCCAATCAGATTCAGCAGATCCTGCATCTGGCACGCTGGGCTCCCAGTGGCGACAACACTCAGCCCTGGCGGTTCGAGATCATCGACGATCGTCACTTCGTCATCCATGGCAGGGACACGCGCCAGCACTGCGTCTATGACCTGCAGGGCAAAGCCAGTCAGCTTGCCCTGGGCGCTCTATTCGAAACCATCCACATCGCGGCCACCGGCTCGTCGATGCAGGCCACCATCACCCATCGCGCCGGCTCGCCTGAAGACAAGCCCGTGTTCGATGTGATGCTGCGTGAAGATGCATCAATCAAGCCTCATCCCCTGCTGGCGTGGATTCCCACCCGTGTCACGCAGCGCCGCGCGATGAAGACCACGCGTCTGACGGATCAGCAGAAAGCTGCTCTGGAAGCAGCAGTGGGCCCCGACTATTCCATTACGTGGTTTGAGTCGTTCTCTCAGCGTCTCAAGGTGGCCAAGCTGCTGTTCAAGAGCGCCAGGATCCGCCTGACCATCCCCGAAGCCTATCACGTGCACAAGCATGCCATTCAGTGGCATGTGCGTTTCAGTGAAGACCGCATTCCCGACCAGGCTGTCGGCCTGGACCCGATGGCACTGATGTTCATGCGATGGGCCATGAAGAGCTGGGATCGCGTGAAGTTCCTTAATCGATTCTTTGCGGGAACGGTGCTGCCTCGCATCCAGTTGGATTTCCTTCCCGGGATGCGCTGTGGTGCTCATGCCGCGCTGATTGCAAAGCAGCAGCCTCGCACGATGGATGACTACATCGCCATCGGCCGGGCTGTTCAACGGTTCTGGCTGACCAGTGCCTCGCTGGGCCTGCAGTTCCAGCCTCAGACCACGCCGGGCATCTTCTCCGACTACGCAAGACAGGAACTTGCCTTCAGCCAGGAGCCTCACGCCCTGCCCGGAGCCCATCGCATCCGCCGCGGGCTCAGCAGGCTGGTAGGTGAAGAATCGCTGGACGCCATGGTCTTTCTGGCCCGCCTGGGTCAGGGCCCCCGCCCGACCAGCCGCTCCACGCGTCTGTCGCTGGCCAAGCTGCGCCAGCTGGATCACGCGGCGTCCCCCATGGAACTGTCTCCCCCCTCGCAGCCCGCTGCCCAGGAGCCAGCCCGGGAAGACGGGCCGCATGTGGTCTCCCCCACTCAGGCCGAGGTTCCCCCAGTCGAGTATCCGCAGTGAACACGCCCATGACGTCTGGAGATGACGCTGCTGCTTCGCGTCGTCGCCGACGCGTGCTGTTCATGGCCGAGGCCGTCACGCTCGCCCACGTGGCCCGTCCGCTGGTCCTGGCGGAGCACCTGCCCACCGACGAGTTCGAACCCATCCTCGCTGCAGACCCCCGCTACGAGTCCCTGTACGCCTCCAGTACGGTCAGGCGGGTCGGACTGGACTCCATCCCCAGCGAACAGTTCACGGAGGCTCTGGCCAAAGGGAAACCCATCTACAGCCAAGCGACGCTGCAGAAGTATGTCGACGATGACCTGAAACTCATCAATGAGCTCAAACCCGACGTCATTGTCGGCGATATGAGGCTGTCACTGGCTGTCAGTGCCCGACTGGCAGGAGTGCCCTACATCACGCTGACCAACGCCTACTGGAGCGCCTACGCCAACGTACGCTATCCCATCCCGGACAGCCCGTTCACACGACTGCTCAGCGTCAGCACGGCTCAGGCCCTGTTCAGCATGGTCCGCCCTATTGCTTTTGCGGTCCACGCTCTGCCGATGCATCGTGTGATGCGCAGCCGAGGCCTGCCCGGGGTGGGGCTGAGCCTGCCCAGGGTCTACAGCGAATCCGACCTGACGCTCTATGTCGACCTGCCCGACATGACCTCGATGAAACAGCTGCCCGCCCACCATCGCTACCTGGGGCCGATCCTCTGGGAGCCGGCAATTCCACTGCCCGCATGGTGGGATCAGTTGCCGGTCGACAAGCCTGTGGTGTATGTGAATCTGGGCAGTTCCGGGCCCGCGGCTCGTGTGCTGTCCACCGTGCTCAAAGGGCTCGAACAGCTGCCCGTCAAGGTGATCGTCGCCACCGCAGGCAAGACACGGATCGATAACCCGCCGGCCAATGTGATCGTCGCCGACTTCATGCCCGGCCTGCAGGCGTGCAGACGTGCAAGCGTCGTCATCAACAACGGTGGCAGTCCGTCCACCCAGCAGGCCATCGCCGCGGGCAAGCCCATGCTCTGCCTGCCCAGCAATATGGATCAGCTGCTTAACGCCCAGGGCATCGCACGCACGGGGACGGGTAACATCGTGCGAGCCGACCAGATCTCCGCGTTGGCCATTGAGACCCACGCCCGTGAACTGCTGACCAATCGCCAGTACGCTGCCCGTGCGTTGAACTGGCAGCATCGCCTGGAATCGATGGATGTCCATGGGACCTTCCACCAGATTCTGCGCGAACTGCTCACGTAATTCGCCGCATCCCCCTTCTCACTACGTGCGTCTTATCAAATGAAAATCCCCGATCCATCGGATCGGGGACAGTGAATGTCATTGGGATGCGTTGATAAAAAAACAACCCCCTGATGACTCAGGGGGTTGCGATTGGAAACTGTGTTTCCGAACTGTCCGGCTTAGCCGAATCTCACAAGGAGATTAGCGGCGGCGGCGGGCAGCCATGGCCAGACCGGCCAGGCCGAAGAGGCCCATGGCAGCGGTGGCGGGTTCGGGCACCACGGGGGTGCTGGTGGTTTCGAAGGTCAGGTTACCGTTGGTCTGGAACTGGAAGTCCGGACCGGTGAAACCGTTGACAGCGCCAATGTCAGGCGTGACATACGAGCTGGTCAGAGCATCCCAGAACTGCTGAGCAGGGTTGACAGCATCGAAGGGAGTAGCCGACGAAGCGGGGTTAGCCAGCACGAACGAGATCACATCGTTCGCGTTCACGCCGCGGAGGTAGCTGTCGTTGACGTAATCGATCTCAGTTTCGATGACGGTCGAACCGCTACCGTGAACCGAGGTCACACCAGGATACTGGTTACCATCGGGAGTGCCATCGAGATCATTACCACTGCCGGTAATAACGAAGCCGCCACCGACAACAGTCACGTTGCTACCCGAGAGAAGCAGCACGCCCGAGCCATTATCTGCACCGAAGCCCGTACCGGCCAGATCATTCGGAGGAGTGGTCGACAGCCAGAGCTCGAAGTATTCATTGGTGCCATTACCTTCGCCAAAGATAGCAAAGGAACCAGGAACAGTGTTCGTAATGCTCTCGGAGAACTTGACCACCGTGGTCAGGTAATAGGTGGTGCCGACGCCAGCCAGCTGACCACCACCAGCAACGTTGATGACCGAGATGCTCGACTGGAAGTAAACATCGAACGAGTCACCGATACCGGCATTCTGGCTACCAACAGCCAGAGTGTTACCTGCGTTGAGGTCGATGGACTGAATCGTGGTCCAGCTGCTGCCCGCACCGCTCAGGTCAATCTGAACGGCATTAGCAGCCTGAGCAGCGCTGGCGCCAGCGATAACGCCAGCAATACCTGCCGCGGCAATAAGACTCTTCATACCCTTGAACATTGCTATCTCCTTGGTTTCTCCCGTCCGGCCCCTCACTTCTACCATCGCTCCGGACGGGTCGCGATGGCCTCATTTCAAACACACCAACATGGTGCTGTATTTCAGAATCACTGGAATGGAAGAAACATCTGTCCCTGAAGAGATGATTCTCCCATCCAATCTCGACAAAAAAGTACACCGAGTTTGGGCCTCGTGCAAGTAGGGGAAGACACCATTTTGCCCCAACTTGAGCGCCACTTGCCTAATTTCTTGAAAAATTCTTTACCCAATTTCTCAGCCCTATGCATCCTACCCAGACAGAAACCGTCTTAAATTGGGTCAGGATCGTCGCCAAGCTCCTCCGAAACATACAGTTAGGTCCCACCCCATGTGGCCCATTGCTTGCAATGGCCCTTAACAGGGGTCAGAAGGCTTGGTATTTATCCTAAACTTTGATTCTGACGCGCTTTTCAGGCTTTTTTGACTTATCCACGCCTCAGTATCGGAGGGTACGCGGGAAGAAATCGTAGCCCATGGCCTGCTTGGCACGCATCAGGGTTTCCTCAGCCACGGCGTTGGCGCGGGCTGTCCCTTCACGCAGAACCTCCAGCACATAGCCCGGGTTGGATTCCAGCTCGGCCCGACGCTGACGCATGGGTTCGAGGAAGACGTTGATCACTTCCGCCAGGCGCTTCTTGCACTCGCCATCCCCCACTTGCCCCTTTTCATAACGGGCTTTGAGGTCGGCGACCTCGGCGACATCGGGGTTAAAGGCATCGTGATAGACAAATAGAGGATTGCCTTCAATCTTCCCAGGCTCAGTCGCACTCATACGGCCAGTGAAGATCTTGTTGCACTTCTTCTGGACCGTCTTTGCATCGTCCGATAACAGAATAGTGTTCCCCAGCGACTTGCTCATCTTGTTCTTGCCATCGGTCCCGATCAGACGGGCAATTCGGCCGATGCGGACTTCCGGAACCGGGAACACTCCCTTGGCTTCATGGGCTTCGTCACCGGCCTGGGGGTCAACGCCGCAATAGACCACATTGAATCGGCGGGCCAGTTCGCGGGTCATTTCGATGTGCGGAGCCTGGTCTTCCCCCACCGGAACAATGGCAGGCCTGAAGGCCAGAATGTCGGCCACCTGCCCCACCGGGTACATGAGGAAGCCAAAGGAGTAGTTATCGCCCAGATTCTTGACGATGATTTCGTCCTTGACCGTGGGGTTACGCATCAGTCGACCAAAGCCCAGCAGCATGCCGAAGAACCACGTGAGTTCCGCGATGGCGGGTACTTCGCTCTGGAGGAAAATGGTGGATTTCTTCGGATCAATCCCCGCCGCCAGGTAGTCCATGGTGATCTGAAGCACATCCTCACGGATGGCTTTGGCTTCCTGAGCGCGGGTGGTCAGGGCATGGGTGTTGGCGATGATGAAGTAGCAGTCATAATCATCCTGCATGGCCAGTCGGTTCTCGATAGAACCCACATAATGGCCCAGATGCAGCCTGCCGGTGGGCGTATCGCCAGTGAGAATCCGTTGACGGGTCGGTTGTTTTTGAGAATTCATCGCCATGTTTTAGTGAGACAGCCGCACAAAGGCAATTCGCCACCCCCTGCTGGCTGATTTTCAAAAAAACCCAGGCTTGTGAACCTGGGTTGAGTGGATTTCAGAAACATATAAAGGATAGCTGTGCGATCAGCCCACGCGGACCGAAAGCGAGCTCATCGCCGAGGGTGCGCCGGGCTGGCCATAGGCCGGCCGCGGAGGCATGGCAGGCTGGGTCGCCGGGGCCGTGCGGACAAAGCCTTCGTCCGAAAGCTTCTTCATGAGCATCACCCAGGTTTCGCGTTCAAACTCCAGCAGCTTGATGGCTTCCTGGATGGCAGCAGCATCACGATTGAAGTTGGCGTCAACGAGCCTGCGGTAGATATAGGTGTACAGCGCGCTCAGACGTTCGCAGAGTTCGGGGGCCTGCTTATGGTTCAGGCTGGTGGTCAGTTCGAGCACGATGCGCTGGGCACGCACCAAAGCGTTATAGCTGGTTTCACGCTGCGGATCATCGAGCGTCTGCAGCCCCTGGTGACAGAACTTGATCGCGCCATCGTAAAGCATCAGCCTGAGTTCTTCAGGTGAAGCAGTCAGGATCTTGGTGCGAAGATACGGATTGGTCTGATTCATCGTCATGGCTTGAAACGCCCGGTATCTGAACTCGGATGCCCGGACTTACTATCGGCTGGTCGTGGGCTGTCAGGTGAGCTTTCACTCACAATTGTTGGGTCAGACTTATTCAGCCCTGTCCTGCTCAGTTATTTCGACGGATGCTGTAGCTCGAGGCCAGCTGCGCCAGCGAATTCAACGCAGAAGTCTGGTTCTGCATCTGCGCCAGCGCGGTTTCCATCTGAGCAAAGGAGTTCTCATAACGCATGCGTTTGTTATCCAGCAGCACCTGCATCGCAGCAATGCGTTTGTTGTTGGATTCAATGCGTGCATTGAGACCATCGAGCGTGTTCTTCATCGTCCCCGAGACGGTGTCGGTGATGCGGTTGATCAGCTCTTCAAGCTTCACGCCCACACCGGCTTTGACCGTCGTGGTGACGTTGGTTTCCTCGTTGGTCTGTGTTTCCTTGAAGCTGAACAGCGAGATCACCCCTTCACGGTCAGCCGCCAGAGCTGCGTTGAGCTTGGTGGCATCCAGTTCCAGCGTCGCGCCGTCCTTGAGTGTCAGCCCCACCTGATGGAGCGACTTATACACGCCAGGAACTTCGTTATTACGCGAAGTCAGCAGCCTGTAGAGCGAACTGGTGATGGAAGCCAGCGTGGTATCACCCTGGAGCAGGCCCTTGGTTTCAGTTTCTTTGTTGTAGGTGTTGTAGCTCTTGATGGTGGTCATGACAGAGTTGAAGTCTTCCACAAACTTCTGAACTGCTGACACCACTGCTGCATCATCACGATTGACCGTGACAGTCACCGGGCCACTGCTCACACCCTTGAGGTTGATGGTCATCGCCGGAATGAGATTGCCCATGGTATTGGTGGGCGACACCACAGCGATGCCCTTGGCCGGGTCGGATGAGCCGTAGAAGACCACTGCGTCCTGCGCTTCAACCAGATTGGAGATGCCCAGGTTCAGGCCGCCGTCGTCAAAGACGAAAGAGCCGGCTTTGCCTTCCTGCTTGGAAATCAGGCTCAGGCGATAAGGATTAGTCGATGAGCCATCATTGAAGACGCTGGCCGTCACCCCCACACCTGCATCGTTGATCTTGGTGACGATGGTGGCCAGAGAATCCGTGGCTTCAATGACAACCTTCTTCTCGAAGGAGCCCTGAATGTTCTCGCCTGGCGCCGAGGCTTCGCCCAGGATGCCCAGATCGCGAGCCGTGGTGGAGCCCGCTTCTGTGATCTTCATCGCCACCGAGCCTGAGCCGGTGTCTTCAATGAGGATGCCATCACCGTTGTCGTTAATGCGGGCGTTGATCGCCAGGCCACGGCTGTTGATGTCCGCCAGCACGTCGGCGATGGTGATTTCGTCGCCAGAAGACATATCCACCGTCGCGGACATGCCGTTGGAGTCAGTGATGGTGAAGTTACCCTTAGCCACACCCTTTCCGCCGTTGAGCGAGGTGAGGAGGGTTGATTCGGAGATATAGCGGAACTGGAGGTTGCCCGAATCAATTCGGCCGTTGTTCACGCTCTGGTCGATGCCCAGGAAGCTGGCCGCATTGCCCGTGACATCACTGACAGTGATGCTGCTGTTAGGAGCCCCCACCAGACGAATGCCGCTGCCCGAGTCATTGAGCGATGCCGAGATATTCAGACCAGCATCGTTGATGGTCTTCACAACATCCGACACGCTGCGGGCAGCAGAAAGATCGATCTGCGTGCCATTAATGTCAATAACACCGGCGTTGAGGCCGCCATTGCCGCCGCGCAGATTCTTGAGCAGCTTGGAATTCATCCCCGCCAGAATGCGGTCACCTTCGATTGCGCCCGAGCCATCAGCATCAGATCCGAGGATGCCCAGGTCTTCCGCTGCTTTGGAACCATTGAGCGCAGTGATTTCAAAGGTGGATCCGCCGCCACTGCTGTCGGTGATTTTCAGTCCCGCACCATCGCGGCTGGCGACAATCGTCTGCCCCGTGTTATTGGCGTGATTGTTGATGAGGTTGATCACATCGCCAACGGTTTTCGCGCTGGAGATGTCGACATCGAAACTCACACCGCCTGAACTGGTGATGCGGAAGTCAGCCAGAGCCGAAACCGTACGGACGCCATTGCCATCGTTCAGCGCGGTGAGCTGCGTGTTGTCGCCCAGCGTGTTGATGGCCTGGCCATTGAGTGTGGTCCCTGTGCCAGCGTTACCCAGCAGTCCAAGACTGGCGGCCACGCCTGCGGTGTTCACATCGGCCACCGCCAGCGAGGTGACGTTGGCGCCGGTGTTGTCCGTCAGAACAAAGCGATCGCCTTCCACAGACGCCCGGACATTGATGCCCGAGGTGTTGTTGATGGCATCAAGCACATCGTTGACGCTTACTGCAGTGGACAGGTCCACCACAGCCGAAGCGCCGGCGCGATCGGTGATGCGGATCTTGCCTCGCGTGATCCCCTCCCCGCCATTGAGCTGGGAAAGGTAGGTATCGGTGCTGAGCTTGGCAGCGCCGAATTCAAAAGTCATGGTCGTGGCCAGATTCAGCGCCGCATCCTTGTCGGCCACGCCTTTGCTGATGGCCTGCTGGGTGCTGACGAGCTTGGCGACGTTGAAGGTGTAGGAGCCCGGCATAGCAGTGGCCGCAGCCGAGGCTGTGAGGACGGTGTCGTTGCTGCTGGTCACACTGGTCTGCGTAAAGCTGGTTCGCTTGGCCAGGTTAGCAGCGGCCATCTTGAGCACCAGCAGCTTGGCGTTGACCGACTGAAAAGCCACCTGCTGAGTCTGCAGCAGTGACGTCTGGTTCTTGACCAGCGTCTGCGGCCTGGCTTCGAGCGCCATGAACTGCGTGATCAACGATTGATGATCAATACCGCTGATAAGACCAATGCTGCTGGTGACAGACATTCGTTGGTTCCTTGGCTCGACAGGCAGCGCCATCCGCTGCAAGGGCGCAGAGTTCAAGTCTCTGCAGCTGCTTCACCTGTAGTTATCGAACCATGCAGACCCCCTACTTGAAAATGCCCCGCATTTCCCGCGGAAATTCAATGGATTGTTAGAAATGGGTTAAGACCCCGCTGTGTGTTAAGCGGGGTAATTTGAGACGAAATGCGGGAACGAAAAAGCCTTCTGAGTACAACTTGGCCTGGTCGGGGGGGTGGATCAGAATTTCAGGCCAGATATGAAAGTAGCTCAGAAGGCGTAAGCAAGATTATCGACTCGACTTCTAGATTTTGTCCATAACCTGATAAGGGTAATTCATCTCATTTAAGAAGAAATCAGCAGCAGAAAAATTAATACTATCCTTTCATTTCATCAGGTTATTTACTCTCCTGCTCAACAGACGTTTTCCTCTCTAATCCCGGTTTTGAGATACAGATAGAGCATAAGAGATATACTTTCAATACTTTATTGCCAATGCGGAGCAAGATTTTAACAAAGGATATTGCACTCTCTTATGTACGATTTGATTTCCCGTCTGCTAACAGCGACAGGAAGATGTCTTTCAGGCACAATAAAATTTTCACCCGATTGAAAAAAACGGTGGCCATTCAATGACACCGCGCCCATCAACAGGCCATCAATACTGCCTGGTCAATGACTGGAAGAGAAATGTCATGAGAAGCGAGGGCGAGAAAAGGAACCCAATCCCCTGCTGCAGATCAAACTCAGCCTGCCGTATCTACAGCACAGGGTTCAACTAAAAAAGGAAAGGCACCCCCCCTCGACCAGGGTGCCCTTTCCACACAAATAACAGGATTAAATGTCCAATTGAAATCAGATGATTTCAATCATCGTGGCATTGCCTGAAACATCATTGATTCGCAAGTCAGCGAGATCAAACAAGGCGGGGCCAAGCCATACAGCGGAACGCGGATTATATACACTTATCGTCATGCGCCTATAAAATCGTGATCTGGATACCCTGAAAATTTACTTATCGTTTACCCTATAGGAAAATCCCTGATGCCTTCTTCCACAAGGGTTTTCCGTCCTTTCACCATAGGCTAGGCGGGCTTTTATCAGGATCAAGCCACCGCCGGAAAATCTGATCATGATGTCATTCCTCTCCTCCATCGCCCAGTCGATTGCCTCCCCTCCCCAGCGGCATGCGATGTTCATTCATCTACCAATCGCACTGGCTTTCGTGATTGCCGGGCTGATGATTTTCTTCCTGCTTTCTCGCGGGAAATCGACCGCCCTGCGGCGCATTCTGATGGCCCTGTTGCTGGTCGGCGGTCTGCTTTCGTTTCTCGCAGCCCAGGCAGGCTCTGCGGCGATGGAAATGCTCACACTCCCCCTGACGCCTGAAGCGACACAGGCGCTGGAATCCCATGAATTCATGGGCAATCTGCTGTGGATGTTCTATCTGGTTACAGCAGGACTGATCGCTCTGACCACCTTCAAAATGCGCCTGGTGCGCTACCCTGCAGTGCTGCTGGCCTCACTGGCGGTGCTCATTCTGATGGGCTGGGTGATGGTGGTATCGCACGATGGTGGCAATCTGGTGTATCGCCATGGCGCAGGCGTACCTGCTTCCCCCAATAACACCGTGATTGTTACACCTTGATCCCGCGATAGATCACCGCGATGCCCATCGTCAGAGGCTGACAGCTGGTCTGAGTGAATCCGGTGTGCTGCATCATCTCGAGCATCTGCTGCCTGCCAATGAAGGTGTTCACACTCTTGGGCAGATAGCGATACGCCCCACTGTAATCGCGTGCGATCAGCGCTGCAGTGCGCGGCATGATGTGACGGAAGTAGAAGTTGTACATCGCCAGCAGCATCGGATTGGATGGCAGGCTGAACTCAAGCACAATCAGCCTGCCACCTGGACGCAGCACGCGGTAGAACTCCTGCATCGCCATCTGCGGCCTGGCCACATTGCGGATGCCAAAGGCAATGCTCACCACATCCACGCTCGCATCAGCTACGGGCAGCGACATTGCATCGCCCAGTTGATAGCTCAGCGGAACATCGCGCTTCGCCTGCCTGGCTTTATCGCGGGCGATGGTGAGCATGTTGTAGGTGAAGTCCACCCCCATCACACGGGCGGGTGTGGTTTTTCCCTGAGCAAAAGCCATCGTCAGATCGCCTGTCCCGCAGGCGACATCAAGCACCACATCGCTGCTTCTGACGTCTGCAGCTCGCACCGCAGCGCGACGCCAGGCCTGATCGCGACCCAGCGAATGCAGACGGTTGTTCAGGTCATAGCTGGGTGCGATGGCGGCAAACATCGCCTCGACACGACGGGCTTTGTCAGCCACCTCGTGAGGCTGATGCAGATTCTCATCTGTCCAAACGGCCGAACCCGACGCCGCTGATTGGGAAGTCTCTGAAGTCATGGTCTGTTACTGCGAAGCAGCTTCTCCTCCCTTGTGTTTTGCGGGAGGAAGCTTGCTCAGGGGCGTCAGAATATTGCGACGGAACTCGTCTTCACGCAGCGAGTATCTCGACGTGTCGTTGTAGTCGGGATACTTCTCTTTGATGATCTTGGTCAGACGCTCAATACGCGTTTCCGGATACGGATGCGTCGAGAGGAACTCAGGCGACCTGCCGCCTTCACCCGTAGCGTCCTTGAGAATCTGCATGACCTGAACCTGGCCCATGGGGTTGTAGCCCAGCTTGGTCATGTAGCGAATGCCCAGCATGTCGGCTTCGGATTCATGATCGCGCCCGAACTTGAGCAGATACATACCTCCGCCCACCTGACCACCGACGCCAAGCGCCTTGAGCCAGGAATTGTTGAGTTGGTCTCCCGCCACGCCGATGCCGGCCATGGCCGTCTGCAGTGTGGTGGTCTGAGCAATGCGCTGATTGATGTGAAGCGCTGTCACGTGTCCGATTTCATGCCCGAGCACGCCAGCCATCTGGGCCTCGTTGGTCAGACGCGAAAGCAGCCCGCGTGTGAAGAACACTTTTCCGCCGGGCAGCGCAAAGGCGTTGATGACATCGGAGTCCACCACATGGAATTCCCAGGGAAGCTCCGGCCTTTCGCTGACCGCAGCCAGGCGATGGCCCAGATCATTCACGTAGGCCAGGATCGCAGGCGACTCGATATCTCCGCCATATTCCTGCAGAAACTGAGGCGCGGCTTCCAGGCCAAGCTGCAGTTCCTGAGCTTCACTCATGCCCAGCGTGAAGCTCTGCTTGCCCGTGGCAGGATTGGTAGTACACCCTCCAGCCAGCAGAAGCAGCGAGAGCATCAGCAGACTTAGAAGCCATCGTGGTTGCATGGTCATTGGTGTGTTCCCCTTTCTCCACTTGAAGACTCAAGGCAATGACAGCGCCATCTTATCGCATGCAGGCCTAAAACCGCATCAGGCAATATCTTGATCATCACCTGCAGCTGTCAGCGTGAAGGTTGAACCGTCAGTCGCTGACGTGCGCCGAGCACCGCATCAATAGCCTGCTGTGTGCTGGCTGCGCGAGCAGTGAGGTGACCCATCTTGCGCCCCTTGCGTGCAGAGGCTTTGCCATACAGATGCAGCTTGACCGCTGGATCAGTCAATGCCAGATCCCAGTGTGGTGAATCCACATCAGGCCTGTCGCCCCAGACATCGCCCAGCAGATTCGCCATGGCCGATGCAGGTGCCAGCGGTTCAACACCGCCCAGAGGCAGACCACAGACCGCGCGGACCTGCTGTTCAAACTGACAGCTGTTGTGGCCTTCGATAGTCAGATGGCCTGAGTTGTGAGGCCGAGGCGCCAGTTCGTTCACCAGTACCTGACCATCACGCGTCAGGAACATCTCCACTGCCATCACGCCGATGACATCCAGCTTCTGCAGAATGGCGTGCGCCACTTCCACCGCACGAGCACCGGCCGAGGCAGGGATTCGCGCCGGCCACACCGACAGATCCAGAATGTGGTTGGCGTGAATGTTCTCAATCACGCCATAATCCACCACGCGACCATCTACGCCCCGGGCAGCGACGACGGACATCTCCATCTCGAAGTCCACCATCTTCTCGAGCACGGCTTCGGTGGTGCTGATCGCCTGCCACGCTGCAGGCAGATCTTCGAGCGTGCGGACCTTGACCTGCCCCTTCCCGTCATAGCCGAAACCTGCGGTCTTGAGCACGCCGGGCAGCAGATTCTGCTCACGCGCGGCAGTGGTCAGTTCTTCCAGCGAGTGAACCAGTGCGAAAGGCGTGACAGGAAAACCATTATCGCGCAGGAAGGTCTTTTCGCGGGCGCGATGCTGCGTGATATGCAGCACCTGACCATCGGGGTGGACGATGGTTTTTTCCGCAGCAGCACGAGCCGTGGCAGCGGGGACGTTTTCAAATTCGAAGGTCAGAACCTTGACCTGCGATGCGAACTTTCGGACCGCATCGAGATCGTCATAGGGCGCGACGACTTCAACGTCGGCCACCTGACCGGTGGGCGTGTCTGTCTCGGGCGAATATGTGTGGACGCGATACCCCAGCCGACGGGCGGCGATGGTGAACATGCGTCCCAGTTGGCCGCTGCCCAGCACGCCGATGGCGGCTCCGGGTTCGATGGCCTGGCGCGATGGGTTCAAGGGAGAGTATCCTTCAATACTTTGTCGGTCTGCTGCTGACGGAATGCCCGCAGCTTCTCACGCAGGTCGGGTCGGGAGTTGGAAAGAATCGCCACCGCCAGCAATGCCGCGTTGATCGCACCGGCCTGTCCGATGGCCAGCGTGCCCACGGGAATGCCCCCTGGCATCTGAACGATAGACAGAAGCGAGTCCTGCCCGGACAGAGCTTTACTCTGAACAGGCACGCCCAGCACGGGCAGCAGCGTGTGGGCAGCCACCATCCCGGGCAGATGGGCCGCGCCCCCTGCCCCGGCGATGATCACTTCCAGCCCGCGCGACTCGGCCTGCTGGGCATATTCCGCCATCAGCACAGGCGTGCGATGGGCTGAAACCACCCGACATTCATGCGCCACACCGAAATCGGTGAGGATGCGATGAGCATGGGACATCGTCTCCCAGTCGGAAGTGCTGCCCATGATGACGCCAACCAGCGGTAAAACATTCTGATTCATCGCAACAGAGTAACGATTTTTGCGAATCACGAAAAACAGACTTCCCGGGTCATTCCCCGCCTTCAGGGCAGGTCCAATAATGTGTCTCCCCCGCTGTTCACAGTCAGGAGGATTTGCTCATTTTTGGAGGGCATCACTTGCCTGAGCCTCATTTATATTGGACCTTACACTTAGGAAAACCTGCTTCAAAAACTGCCTCAATCTGTCCATTTCCGGCCTATTGGCTTATCGGACATTCCGATTATCGGACAGAAAGTCAAATGAAATAAACACTTTCCATTAAAATATTTGCATATAACGAATCAGCATTTCAGAAAGATTATTGGACGCATTTGTTGGCCGCTGCAGAAAAAAAAGCCGCCTTCCGATGAATGACAGCGTCGGAGACACGCCCGGCAGGAGATCGGGCGGACTGGGTCGTGGATGGCTTAGTCGTCATGCGACACAAAAGTGAAGCAGCCCCCGTAAGGAAACAGGCCGCTTCGGGAAAAGTGTGGGCCTTTGAGTAACAGGCCCGGGAGCAGATGCCATGAGTCGGGAAGCACTCATCGAACGTTTCTTCAATGCCCTGATCAGCGGTGACCGTAACGCCAGCAGGCAGATCGTTGACAACCTCCTGCAGGCGGATATCCCCGCCCGGGCCATTATGTCGCAGCTGTTCTGGCCGACCCTCGAACACATCCAGAAGCTCTACCGCCACGACCAGATGAGCGACATGGCTCATCACCTGGCCACCCGCCTGCTGCGTAACCTGGCCGACCAGATGCAGCTTCGCCTCGAACAGAACGAACGCAACGGCCGCACCGCCATGGTGCTCTGCGGTCCCGAAGAATCCGAAGAAATCGGCGCCCAGATGGCAGCCGACATGCTCGAAGCCGATGGCTATGAGGTCTACTTCGTCGGCGGTGGCGTGGCCAATGATGAAATCGTCGCCCAGATCGGCCAGCTCAACACCAACGTACTGGTGGTCTTCGGCGTGGTGCCCTCGACCGTCCCCTTCACCCGCCTGCTGATCGATCGTCTCCACGAAATCGGCGCGTGCCCCAAGCTGCAGATCGCTGTCGGTGGTGGCGTGTTCAACCGAGCCGAAGGTCTGGCGGAAGAAATCGGCGCCGACCTCTGGGCCAGCTCCCCACTGGAACTGTGCGAAAGCCTGGCAGCCAACCCCAACAAGCGCATGAACGACAGCCAGCGCACCGTCGGCCGCAAGCGTCGCACCCCTGCCAAGCACAGCGAAGCCGCCTGAACCAGCTCCCGCATTTACTCAGACTATCTCCCCTCAAACGGCGTCCATGTGGATGCCGTTTTTTTATGTTCGATAGAGGTAGACAGGGATTAGTGCGATCAGCTCGCGCATGACATCACACGTCATGCGAATTGATCATTCACTCACAACACCTGCTTCAACATTTGAAATGTCTGATGATCTGCCAGCGTGTGAAGGATTCACGCGCCCATGGCACCGACCGGGAAGATACCGGAGGAATCGTTGGTATCACGCAGCTGACGATCGATGCGTTCCACGGCTCCGGCGATGGCGGGCATGCGAGGATTGATGCGAAGTGACCAGCGATAGCAGTACAGCGCCTGGTCGAGATGGCCCAGCTGCATGTGGCAGTGGCCCATGTTGGAGATGGCGCCAAAATGCTCGGGAACCAGCTTGATCACTTCCTTGCAGCATTCAATGGACTTTTCCCACTGGTCCATGAAAAAATGCGCAATAGCGCATTGATTGTGGGCTTCAGCAAATTTGGGATCGATACGCAGCGCGGCTTTGAAAAGCTCCAGCGCCTGAGCGTAGTCTTCACTGTCGATCAGTGAGATGCCCTGCCTGAACAGGCAGGCAGCCTGTGGCTTGCAGCTGCGGAACCAGATGGACCAGAGCCCATGCTCCGCCATCTGATTGACCTGCTCATCGGAATCATGAAGTGCTTCTGCCAGGCAGTGACTCAGAGCCATGTCCCCTACCAGACCAAGCACCACCGCAGCAGTACGACGAACGTCCACCTGTGGATGATGAAGCAGGGAGCAGATATCGGCAGGTTGCCAATGACAGGCTACGTCGTGAGCCAGCTTGACGGGGTCGGTGCTCTGCAGACCGGGGCGAACAACGTTAAGAAACAGATTGGCGTCAATGTGCTTGCACATGATGTGGTTCAATCCTGGCTAGATTTGCACAGACGCAGAACACAGACACATGATCGGCCAACGATTCCAACGGAAGAGCACTTCATCTTACGTAATCGACCTTTCAGACCCGTAGGATTCACGATGACCTTTATCCTCAGGAGGATAGGCTCATTCACATCCAAAGTAAACTGAAAAAACGATTTTTCAGTGTTTTTACCGTGTCCTCAGCCGTCATAACGCTCAACTTTTACGTGTTTTTCAATCTCTTCGACCTGAGCCAGATCGAACTCGGCGATGCCAGGCCAAAGGGCATTGGCAGTTCCCACTGCCAGGCCTCGCCTGAGGATCCCAGGCAGGAGACTTTCAGCATCATAAGGCTCACCCATCGCGTTGCTCAGATCATGCTGGGAAGAATACCCCTCCAGCAGGCCTGCCAGCATGGAGTCGCCACAGCCGACGGTGTTGACCACTTTGTCGGAATCAATTTCAACAGTCCCCCGCCAGGCGTGCTGGCCACAGACCAGCCAGGCGCCGCCTTCGCCCATCGTCACCACGACATGCCTGACCTTGCGAGCCACCTTGCGGGCCGCAGCCACAATCTCAGCGTCCGTCTCAACTGCTTCCACGCCGAGCATCTGGGCCAGTTCCAGCTGGTTGGGTTTGACCAGCCATAAAGGATTATCGTCCACTACGCCGCCTGCTGACTCCTCGCCGGCGACATCTTCGAGTCCGATAAGCTGAGAAAGCATGTCGCCGCCCACATCGAGCACCACTTTGGCACCGCCTGACATGGCCATCATCAGCAGCATGTTGAAATGCGCCACATCCATCCCGCGAGGCAGCGATCCGCTGAAGACCATCAGCGTATTGGTCCGCGCCAGCAGGCCCAGTTTGCTCATCATGCGATGGAAGTCGGCATCAAGAATTTCGAAGCCTTCGTCGCGAATATGCGTGTCGGTGTGGAGGACCGGATCAATGAGCGTAATATTTTCTCGCGTCTGGCCTCGAACGGTCAGAAGCTGGCATATGATCCTGCCAGGGCCGGTGGATTGCAGGAATTGCTCAAACTGATGCGATTCGCCCTGTCCGACGAAACCTGTCGCCACACTGTCACATCGAAGTCTGGCCAGGGCCCTGCTCACGTTAATCGCTTTACCTGCGGGGTAGCGGCTGATCTGCCGCCCTTTGGCATGATCGCCTACCACCAGGTGCGGCACTTCAAGTACCCGGTCAATGGCAGTATTGAGGTTAACGGTAATGATCTGGTTAGGACGGCTCATACAGGCAGTGTTCCCTCAGGGAAGTGGAAAATCCATCATAACCGGATTAAGTCCCCTGTTCGGCAGAGCCGATAAAGAAGTCAGACCCGATCCAGAACTGGAGTCTGCGATGAACAATCACGAACGCCGACAGGATGCACGCCTTCGCCTCGATCGCGCCGTCAAGGTCCAGTGTGAAATGACTGGCCGATACATGGCGGCTCGCACCCATGACATCTCCGCCACGGGCATGCTCATGGAAATCAACAGCCCATCTCTGATGGTTCAGGGCCAGCGTCTGCGTGTGGGCATCGCCTGGAATGAACAGTCCGCAGTCATTGAATCCAGCAAGATGATCCCGGCCGTGGTTGTCCGCAGCCTGGGCATCAATGGCAGGCAGCATGTGGCGATTCACTTTGAAAATCGCCAGGACATCAAGATCGCTGCCACAGCCTGAGCCTGAATCTTCACTCAATTCCCAATCGGTGCATTGACCGTCGCGCTGGCATTCTTCCACCAGCGGCCGGATTTAAACCACCCTGCCTGGATGGTTTTGAAGCCATGATTTGAAACATGGCCATCCACATAAGCCAGATTCATTGAGCCTGCAGGCAGATCGATATTGGCGTTGTTGTGGAAGTAGCCACGATCCTCACCATTCATGTTGACCTGCATGTACCAGATGTTGGAGTAGTTCTGGATCATGCGTTTGGGCGTATTGTTGGTTCCCGTGACAGCATCCATGACCAGGCCGGTTTGAGACGCCTTGAAGATCTGAACTTCTCGCAGCCGGAATGAATTGCGGTTCACCGATTCATTACCCGCTTCCGTGACATTTGCCGTGCTCGATTCCCGCCAGCCCAGCCAGCTGTTCCACGAATAATCGACGTTGTAGACCCCATCCATGTTGCGGGCCATCAGCGGCCTTTTGTTGAGCATGGTCGGGCAGCGCCACACCGTAGGCCTGCGGTCGTTCAGACCTGCAGAAGATGTTGAACTCGAAGCCAGCTTCGTTCCGACATAGCGTTCAATCTCATCCTGCCAGAACACCTCTGCGCCACCTTGGCTGGCAGGATAGTTCCATGATGTAGCCGGGAAATAGCCGCGGTTATCCGACTGATACTGCGAACTGCCCATAGCGAACTGCCGCAGATTTGCCTGACATTTCACCACATGTCCTGCTTCACGAGCCTTACTTAGTGCAGGCAGCAGAATGCCCACGAGCATGGCAATGATGGCCATGACAACAAGCAGTTCCACCAGTGTAAAACCGGCCCAATGGCGAGAGAGTGACATGCCCCGATTCATGATTCAGCCTCCCAATGATACTGCGTATTTTCAGACAGATTGAAATGATATTACGCAACCAGTCCACTATAGCCATTGCCTGGTCACTTATAAAGATGAAAATTCTGTGCAGCTCAATTGAACTATGCCCTGA